>Ga0181595_10001743_pt1 | contig 22925 bp, 9 predicted proteins | sample 041ome_7_FD_145604 | JGI IMG/M metagenome (GOLD analysis project Ga0181595, IMG submission 145604) | Coastal salt marsh microbial communities from the Groves Creek Marsh, Skidaway Island, Georgia - 041401AS metaG (spades assembly) | ecosystem: Environmental > Aquatic > Marine > Intertidal zone >...
AACGTTAAGATCTTAGGAAAACAATCACTAAAATTGTGGATTGAATTATTAACTATATTTTTAACTAACTATCTTATAATGAAAAAAGAGTTCTTTAAAAAGTTCCTATTTCTGATTGCTTTTGTGTTATCAGTAGGAATTTATGCTCAGAATGTTACTGGAACAGTAACGAGCGACGATGGTCCTTTACCAGGAGCAACTATTTTGGTAAAAGGTACAAACAGTTTTGCTACTACAGATTTTGATGGTAATTTTTCCATAGAAGCAGCACAAGGCGATGTTCTTGTTGTTTCTTTTGTTGGATATACTACTCAAGAAGCTACTGTAGATGGTGATCAAATAACAATAACTTTAGCCTTAGGGAATTTACTTGAAGAAGTAATTGTAACTACAGGTTATGGTACACAATCTAAACGTGATATTACAGGTGCTGTAACTACGGTTGAGGCGGATGAGCTATTAGCGATTCCTGCGACTACTTTTTCACAGCAACTTCAGGGACGTGCTTCCGGTATCTCGATTATAAACGATGCAACTCCGGGTGGAGAAGCAACTGTTCGTATTCGTGGATTTGGTACTATTGGAAACAACAACCCTCTTTACATTATTGATGGTGTTCCTTCACAATCACAAGGAAACCTTAACCCAAATGATATCGAGTCTTTACAGATATTGAAGGATGCATCTGCAGCTTCTATCTATGGAGCACGTGCATCAAACGGGGTTATCATTATCACGACTAAAAAAGGTAAAGTAGGATCTACACAGATTTCTTACAACTCATACTACGGATGGCAAAATACAGCTGAGGAAGTTGAGGCATTGGATGCACAAGGTTTAGGAGAGTATCTTTACTTAGCGGATTACTATGCAGGAAAAACTCCTTCACATGGTCAGTATGCTTTTTCTGGAACACCAGAAAATCCAGGAGTTTCAATTCCTAACTATGTATTCCCTAGTGGAGCATCAAGTGCAAATGAGTCATTGTATTCATTAACACCAGATAACATTTATGCGATTACTAAATCGGCCAATACAAACTGGTGGGATGAAGTAACACGTTCAAATGCACCTATTACAAGTCACCAGATTCAGGCGAGTGGAGCAACTGAGACTTCTCAGTATGCGTTTACTGCGAACTATTTTTCTCAGGATTCACCAGTACAATTTGTTGGATATGAGAGAGCATCGATTCGTTTGAACTCTTCTACAAAAACTCTTGGAGATCGTTTGACTATTGGAGAGAACTTTACTCTTTCTTTAGACAACAGAAAAGGTGGTTATGGTAACAATGGTGAGCAAAATGCGGTATCTGTATCGTACAAGCACCACCCTTTATTACCTGTTTATGATATTGCAGGAAACTTTGCAGGATCAAGAGGTTTGAACTTAGGTAACAACTACAACCCTTATGCAACATTATTTAGAAACCAAGACGATAGAAGCAAGCGTTTCAGAGCATTTGGTAGTGTTTATGCTGAAGCTAGAATCGCTGATAAAGTTACAGCAAAATCAACTTTTGGTTTTGACGTAGTGGGTAGAAGAGGTCTTTACATTGGACGTCCTCAGCCAGAATATGTTGAAGGAAACTTTATTAATGGTTCAACATCTTTATTCCAACAATCGTATCAGTGGAATTTCACAAACACGATTGGATATAAAGAAACATTTAATGACATTCACAATGTAGAAGCTCTTGTTGGAGTGGAAGCACTTGAGGCTTTTGGAGAAGAATTTGGAGCTGGAAGACAGCGTTTCCCATTTGAAACAACAGGTATTATTAGTTATTTAAATGCTGGTAATCAAGGAACGTCTTCTAACTACGGTGGTCCTCAGGTTGATTATGCTTTATGGTCTCAGTTTGCAAAATTAAACTATGGTTACGGTGATAAGTACTTAGCACAGGTAATTGTACGTAATGACGCATCTTCTCGATTTAAAGCAGCGACTTCTAGTGCTGTATTCCCAGCCTTTAGTTTAGGATGGAGAATCTCTGAGGAAGACTTTATGAGTGGTCTTACATTTATTGATGACTTAAAGTTGAGATATGGATGGGGACAAACGGGTAACCAAGAAATTGGAGATTACAACGCGTTTACTTCATACCAGTCAACTTCCTTTAACTCTTCTTACCCAATTGATGGTAATGCAACTTCTGCAACACCAGGTTTCAATGCGGCAACGTATGGTAACCCGAATGCAAAGTGGGAGACTACAACTTCAAACAACATTGGATTTGACGCATCATTGTTAGATCGTAAATTGAGTGTAGAGTTTGATTTATGGAACAGAAGAACGACGGATCTTTTATTAAACGTGCCGATTGCTTACGGTGCAGGTGATGGAGGAGCTCCAGCACTTAACATTGGTGAGATGTTAAATGAAGGGTTTGATTTAGGAATTAACTATAGTGATCAAAAAGGTGACTTTGGTTATAGTATTGGAGGGAACATTTCTCAATACAAAAATGAGATCATCAAGTTAGATGAGTTTGGTACTCCGATTTTTGGATACAATTCACGTGTACCTGCAGTGTCTATTACCGAAGTAGGGTCTCCAATTTCTATGTTCTACGGATTCAAAACAGAGGGTATTTTCCAAACGCAAGCTGAAGCAGATGCTTGGCCAGCTTATGGTGCATACAATGCTCCTGGGAAATTTAAGATTGCTGATGTAAACAATGATGGGCAAATTAATGATGATGACCGTACACAAATCGGTAATCCTCACCCAGACTTTGTTTATGGTATCAACTTAAACTTATCTTATAAGAACTTAAACTTGAATGTATTTGGTAACGGATCTCAAGGAAATGACTTGTATAACTATGTACGTTACTTTGCTGACTTTAACACGTTCCAAGGGAACCGTTCTGTACGTGCTTTAAGAGATGCATGGCAGCCAAGTAATCCATCAGCTCCTAGTAGCCAGTGGGTAGCTGCAAATCCAAATGCAACCTCTCCTATCATGGATGCAAACGATCAAGTTAGTAGTAGAACTTCTACTTACTTAATTGAAGATGGATCTTATTTCCGTTTGAAAAACGTTCAGTTGACGTATACTTTTGGAGACGCAATTAAAGATGCTCTTGGAATCTCAGGAGGACAAGTTTACTTGCAAGGACAAAATTTAGTTACAATCACTAACTATACTGGTACTAACCCTGAAATTCAAACAGGAGCAGATACTACATTAGGTTTTGACGGAGGATACATGCCGGTCTCTAAACAATTGATTTTAGGATTGAATCTTAACTTATTTTAATATTAAATAACAAGAAAAATGAAAAAACTTAAATCATTATTAATCGCATCGATTGGAATAGTTGCACTTACAGCAAGCTGTAATGATGACTTCCTATTGAAAGAGCCATTAGGCCAAATCGCGGGACCTTCATTAAATAACGCCGAAGGTGTTGAAGGAAAATTAATTGCCGCATACCGTACCCTTTCAGGTCAAGGTATGAATGGTGGTGGTACTTGGTACTACGATATTCACGGATGGATTTTTGGAAGTATTGCTTCTGACAACGCTGTGAAAGGAACAGATGCGGGTGACCAGCCAGAGCACTCATTTATTGAGGCGTATGACTTTACTACTTTTAATGACCACATTAAAGATAAGTGGAGATCAGTATACTGGGGTATGGCTAGAGCTAATGAGGTTATTGATGCTGTAGCTGAAGCTGCAGAAGGAGATGATCCAGTAGACTCAGCTCGTGCAGCAGTCATCATTGCAGAAGCTCGTTTTTTACGTGGATTTCATGCTTTACAAGCGCAGTTACACTTCCGTAACCCAGCTTATGTAGATGAAGCCGCTTATGATGTTAACGATGTAGAGAGTTCTAAGGTTGCTAATTCAGGTCCAATTTGGGATCAAATCATTGCTGACTTTACTGCAGCAGCAGCAGCACTTCCTGCTACACAGGCACAAGTAGGTAGAGCAACAAGTTGGGCAGCATTAGCTTTCTTGGCTAAGACGCATATGCATTCTGGAGATGCTGGCTTAATTGCCGCTGCAATTCCAGTGATGGAAAATATCGTAAACAACGGTCCTTTTTCACTTGTAGATAAATATGAAGACAATCACCTAGTTGCTACACGTAACAACTCGGAGTCTATCTTTGAAATTCAGTATGCTATCTCTAGTGGTGATGATCAAAACTCTAATAAAGGAGTTGGTCTTGCACATCCATATATTTCTCCTTGGGGATGTTGTGGTTTCTGGCAAGCAACTCAAGATATGGTTGATGTTCATCATACAAATGCTGATGGTTTACCTTGGTTAGGTGGAGAATGGAAAACAGTTCATATTACGAATCCTGATGGAGCAAATATTGGTGAGCCAATTGGTAATCCTTCAGTAGATCCGCGTTTAGATCACTCTGTAGGTCGTCCAGGTATTTTATATAAAAATCACCACATCATGCAAGTAGATTACGTACGTGATCTTACCTATGCAGGACCTTATTTCTCTAAAAAGCATGTTGCAGAGCCAGAAGCTTTTGGAGTAGGTGGTTGGGGTAACCTAACGGCAAACAACTATCGTATCATGCGTCTATCTATGGTGAAGCTTTGGTTAGCAGAAGCCTATGTTGAAGCAGGTCGTTTAGAAGATGCTAGAGCTCAAGTAAATGATATCAGAAGACGTGCTGCAAATCCTGCAGGTTTTGTTCCTGAAGCAATTCAAGGAGCTACACGTACTGAATTTACAACTACTTCTAATCCAGCAGCTAACTATAATATTGGAGAATATACTGCAGCATGGACGGATGCTTCAGTTGCTCGTACAGCAGTTAGAATGGAAACTCGTATTGAGTTTGCTATGGAAGGACATCGTTTCTTTGATCTTCAGAGATGGGGTGTGATGGGAACTGTATTAAATGACTATCTAGCAAGAGAGTCTAAATACAGAATTTACCTACAAGGTAAATCCTTTACTTCTCCTAAAAACCAGTACTATCCTATTCCACAACAAGCGATTGATCGTTCATTTGTAGAAGGAGCAGCTACTTTAACACAAGATCCTAACTACTAGTAGTTATTTAACTTGTACAGTAAAAAGCCATGGGGTATATTTATCCCATGGTTTTTTTTTAGCTTAATTTTAAATATGATGCTGTCCCTCAAAAACAGAATACTAGGGTTCTTTATTCTTAGTGTAATTATTTCCTGCACCACAACAGATAAAACGTTATTTACCAAACTGTCTTCAGATGCTATTGGTATTGGATTCAATAATCTTATTACAGAGTCGGATTCTTTTAACATTCTAACCAATGAATATATTTTTAATGGAGGTGGCGTAGCTGTAACAGATTTTAATAATGATGGTCTTCCCGATTTGTTTTTTACGGGAAATATGGTTTCTAATAAATTGTACTTAAATAAAGGTGGTTTTGAGTTTAACGATATAACAGACGAATCCAAATTAAATTCTCAAGACTTATGGTCTACAGGGATTGCAATTGCTGATGTTAATGCAGACGGCTGGATGGATATTTATGTTTGTGCTGCTATGCATGAAAAAAACAGAACCAATAGATTATACATAAATCAGGGACCGAATGCCAATGGAGTTCCAACCTTTTTAGAACAAGCTGAAGCTTATGGTGTTGGTGATTCAGGGAACAGTATGGCCGCAACTTTTATAGATTATGATAAGGATGGTGACCTTGATTTATATGTGGTAAATAATGAACAAAACGAAAGTATTCCAACCAATTACAGAAAAAAAGTTATTGATGGATCAGCTGTAAGTAACGACAAGCTTTATCAAAATAACGGAAAGGGTCTTTTCTATGATGTTACAGTAGCCTCAGGAATTACTATAGAAGGGTATGGCCTGAGCGTAACTCCGGTAGATGTAAATAAAGATCAATGGGTGGATTTATTTATCACCAATGATTATTTAACCAATGATTTACTTTACATAAATCAAAAAGACGGCACATTTAAAAATGAAATTGAAAACTCTTTATTACACCAAAGTAAGTTTTCAATGGGTTCAGATGCAGCAGATTTTAATAATGATGGTTATTCTGACTTAATTACCCTTGATATGTTGGGAGAAACACATGAACGGAAAAAGACTACTATCGCGAAGAGTTCTTTTTTTCAAAATGTGATGAATAAAAAATGGGGATATCAAGATCAGCACATGCGGAATATGCTATTTAAAAATAATGGAAAAGACCTTCCTTTTTCAGAAATTGGTCAGTACGCTGGGGTCTATCAGACGGATTGGAGTTGGTCGCCTTTATTTACAGATGTAGATTACGATGGAAATAAGGATTTATTGATTACCAATGGATTTCCAAGAGACATAACTGACATGGATTTTGCAAACTACCGACTAAATGAAGGTTCTTTTACAAGTATTTCTAGTTTATTAGATTCTATTCCAGTGATTAAAATTCCAAATTATGCATATCGTAATAAAGGTGATCTGACATTTGAAGATACAGGAGAAAAATGGGGATTAAACATTCCGTCTTTTTCTAATGGTGCCATTTTTAGTGATCTTGATTTGGACGGAGATCTGGATTATGTCGTAAATAATATAAATGATCAAGGGTTTATTTTTGAAAATAACCTAAATGAATTAGCCCCTAAAATACGATACATACAAATTGAATTAGAGGGAACAAAATTGAATCCAAATGCGCTTGGTGCGTATGTGGTTTTACGGTTCACAGATGGTTCCTTCCAGTTCCATGAACAACAGCTTTCAAGAGGTTATATGTCTTCAGTGGATCCTATAATTTACTTTGGAGTTCCCTCAGAAAAGACAGTTTCATCAATTGAAGTTCTTTGGCCTGATGATAAATTTTCAATTTTAAAAGAGCCTAATTTAAACCAACGTCACGTCCTTATCCATAATGAGGCTTTAGTGACTCAGAACCTTGACTTTCCATTTTTAGATTTGAAAAAAAGCGATCCTTATCAGGAAGTTGGAACTAATTATGGAATTGATTATGTCCATGAAGAGCGAAATGTTCAAGATTTTTTTAATCAGCGCCTTTTACCACACAAACTGTCTCAAAATGGTCCTTGTCTTGCAATAGGTGACATAAATGGCGACGGAAAAGAAGACTTTATTGTTGGAAGTTCTGCAGGATTTAGCCCAAAAGTATATATTCAAGATCAATCTAGTCAATTTACTTCGTCTTTACTTTTTAAAAACAGTGATGATACAAATTACGAGGTTGAAAGCATGGCATTAATAGATATCGATAATGATAATGATCTTGATTTGTATCTGGTTTCTGGGGGTAATCAGTTTGATGTAGATTCAGTTTTTTATCAGGATAGATTGCTGATTAATGATGGTAACGGTTCGTTTAAATGGGATAAAACGAAATTACCAAAACTTAATTCAAACGGTTGCGTTGTTCGACCGATGGACTATGATCAAGACGGATATATTGATTTATTTATCGGAGGACACAACAAGCCAAAGGCTTTTCCCCTGTCTGATTCTAGTTATTTACTCAAGAATATAAACGGACGATTTGAAAATGTTACTGAAACTATTTTTCCTGAGCTATCTAAAATCGGTATAGTCACAGATGCTCAATGGGCTGATATGAATCAAGATGGATTTCAAGATTTAATTATTGTTGGAGAGTATAGCCCAATAACTATATATCTCAATAAATCTGAAGTATTTGAGCTTTTACCATCACCCGTTTTAGCGGATGCTTTTGGGCTTTGGAGAGCAATAGAACCTCTTGATTTTGATGGCGATGGGGATATGGACTTTCTTTTAGGAAACCTTGGAAAAAATAACATGTATAATATAAATCCAGAAACGCCAATGTTGGTATCTTCAAGAGATGTAGATGGTAATGGAAGCGTTGATCCTCTTATTTTTACTTCCCAAAAAAACAATAAAGGAGAATGGGAGCAATATCCAGCACAATTCTGGGATAACTTAACACAACAAAGTCCCTATTTTAGACAGGAATTCACTTCATATCACAATTTTTCAAAAGCAAATATTGAATATTACAGAACCAAGGGATTTATTACAAAGGAACAAACATTAAAAGCTAAACTAGATGCTTCCCAGTGGGTTGAAAATTTAGGAAGTGGTCAATTTAAAATGACGGCACTACCAGAGGCACTTCAGCTGGGCCCAATTAACGATTTTTTATCTCTAAATGAAGATGGAGAGAATACTGTTTTTGTGGTTGGAAATGACTTTGGAGGACCCCCATTTGAAGGTAACTTTGATGGATTTCAAGGAATGCTTCTCAATTGGGACAAATCAAATAATGAATGGTACTTTACAGACGCTCAAAGCTCAGGGTTTCATGTTTTTAAAGACGCTAAAGAGCTGGGAATTATTACATTATCAAATAATAAGAAACTGATATTAGTTACACAAAATCAAGATCAGTTACTTGTTTTTGAAAAAAATAAAGGGATTAAATAATAGCGGTGAATTAAAATTAAGCGATAGAGCAGCCTCTATCTGTATTCGTTGAAAAATAGTACTTTAGCTATTTAGAATGCAAATAAATTTAAAAGGTTTTTTAATAATTAACGAAGCATCTACAAAGTGTCCTATTAATGGGCCTATATAAATAAAAAGAAAATGAAAATAAAAGTTTTTTTATTTTTTATCCTATCCTTACTTTTATTGAATTGTTCTTCTCTTGAGAACGATTTAGCTTATAAAGAGAAGCTTCAAGATCCTGAGCTTTTTCAATTTGCTATGCAAAATCTTACCGATTTAGTGGTTTATGATATATTTTCCCCACCAGTTGCCTCACGGGTTTATTTATATCCGACAATAGCTGCTTATGAAGTCGTTAGACAGGGATTTCAATCTGAATATAATACATTGGTTGGACAAGTGAATGGGTTACCTTCTTTACCTGACCCAAAAGACACGAATCTTGACTATAATTTAGCCGCTCTATATGCTTTTAATGAAGTTGGAAAAAAGCTAATTTTTTCTGAAGATAAGATGGGTAAGTTTGAAAATAATTTTGCTCAAAAAATTAAAGATATTAAAGTACCTAGAGAGGTTCACAAAAATTCAAAGGACTATGGATCAAAAGCAGCAAATACAATTTTAGAATGGGCGTCAAAGGATATGTATAGTCAAACGCGTACATTTCCAAAATATACTATAAAAGAGGAAGATAAATTCTGGAAACCTACACCTCCAGATTATATGGACGGAATTGAACCCCATTGGAAAGAAATCAGAACAATGGTCATAGATTCTTCAAATCAATTTGCACCAAAACCACCTCTTGACTTTGATCTAACAAAAGGAAGTGCTTTCCAGAAACAGCTTCTTGAAGTTTTTGATATAACTAATGCGTTGAATGAAGATCAAATTGAAATAGCAAAGTTCTGGGACTGTAATCCTTATGTTACTCACCATAGAGGACATGCAATGTTTGCCACCAAAAAAATAACCCCTGGAGGACATTGGATTGGAATTACAGCAGTTGCTACCAGAAAGATGCAGAGTTCGTTTATAGATACTGTAAATGCCTACACGAATGTTTCCATTGCCTTATTTGATGCTTTTATTAGTTGCTGGGATGAAAAATGGAATACTCTAATTGTAAGACCAGAAACCCTTATCAATCAATATTATGATGAAGAGTGGTTGCCTTTACTTCAAACTCCTCCTTTCCCAGAATATACAAGTGGTCACTCAGTTATATCTCGTGCAGCAGCAGTAATACTTACAGATCTTTATGGAGATGATTTTAGTTTTACAGACACAACGGAGGTGGCTTACGGTTTAGGTGAAAGAACATATACCTCTTTTTTTCATGCAGCAGAGGAAGCTGCAATTTCCAGATTGTATGGTGGCATCCATTACAGGATGGCAATAGATGAAGGAGTTGTACAAGGCCAAGCTGTGGGAGAGCATATTATAAAGAATCTTCAAACTCGAGTAAATAATGCTTTAGAGGAAGTAGAAACAGAATAAAATGGAAAAAAAGAGATTAAATTTTTGGCAAATCTTAACCATGAACTTTGGTTTTTTTGGAGTTCAATTTAGTTTTGGTTTGCAACAAAGTAACATGAGTGCAATCTATAAATATCTTGGAGCCGAGGAGTCTGAGTTGCCTTTATTGTGGCTTGCAGGACCGGTTACAGGTTTAATTGTTCAACCAATTATTGGAGCTATAAGTGACGGAACTTGGTCACCTAAATTTGGCAGACGTAAGCCCTTTTTTCTTATCGGTGCTGTTATTGCAAGTTTGGCTTTGATTGCGATGCCTTACTCAAGTTCAATCTGGATGGCCGCAGGATTGCTGTGGATTCTAGATGCTGCAAACAATATCGCATTAGAACCTTATCGCGCATTCATATCTGATATGCTTCCAAAAAAGCAGTTTTCTTTTGGTTTTTTAGTTCAAAGTTTTTTTACTGGTTTGGGAACTACCCTGGCAAATTTTACTCCCGCAATTTTAGTGTCCTTTGGAATTTTGGCCTTAGCCGATAAAATGGATAATGGAATTCCTGTTTATACCTATTGGGCTTTTGGAATAGGTGCATTGGCTTCAATAATAACTATTTTAGTTTCAGTAGTATTTACAAAAGAGTACCCACCTTCACCGGAAGAACTTGATCGTATTAATGCAGCAAAGAAAGAAGGGAATATTATTTTAAAAACATTGAAAGAAATTGTAATTGCCATAAAGGAAATGCCTTTGCCTATGAAGCAGCTTATTCCGGTAATGTTTTTTCCATGGTATGCTATGTTTTGTTATTGGCAATATCTAACTTCTGCTTTGTCATTGTCATTATACGGTACACTTGACCAGTCTACAACCTATTTTAATCAAGCACAAATTTTGACTGGAAACCTTAATGGAACCTATAATATTATCTGTTTCACCATAGCATTCGCATTGATTCCAATCGCTCGAAAGTTAGGTGCCAAAAGACTTCATTTTATCAGTTTAGCTATTGGCGGATCAGCATTGCTATGCATGCCTTTACTTAATGACACAGATTTGTTATTTACACTCCCCTTTGGAAGTGGAATTGATGTTTCTCAAATTTATTTATTTTCTTTTGGACTCGGAATTACTTGGGCTTCAATGATGGCTATGCCCTATGAAATGCTTGCGGCATCAATTCCACATGGAAAAACAGGAATTTATATGGGTATATTTAACATGTTTATTGTAGTCCCTATGATCATTCAAATCTTTTCAGTTCAATATTTTATTTATGATCTATTAGATCAAAACCCAATTAATATCATCCGACTTGCGGGGATATTTTTGATTATCGGAGGAATATTTTCCTTATTCGTCTCACAACCCAAACCCAATGAAACTTTAGTTTAAAAAACATATTCATTATGCAAAATGAACAACAACGAAGAGCTGCCTTAGTATATCATGCCAAGCCTAAGCCTGGCAAGATAGAGGTGGTACCTACTAAAAATTATGATACCCAACGGGATTTAGCCTTGGCTTATTCTCCAGGAGTAGCCATTCCCTGTTTAGAAATTGAAAAGTCTAAGGAAGATGTTTACAAATACACTAATAAAGGAAACCTGGTAGCAGTTATTTCAAATGGAACAGCGGTATTAGGACTTGGAAATATAGGTCCAGAAGCTTCGAAACCTGTAATGGAAGGGAAAGCTTTATTATTTAAAATCTTTGCAGATATTGATGTTTTTGACATTGAAGTAGATGCTACAGACACTGAAAAATTCATTGAGGCTGTCAAAGCAATAGCACCTACTTTTGGAGGAATCAATTTAGAAGATATTAAGTCCCCTGAAGCTTTTGAAATTGAAAGAAGATTAAAAGAAGAGTTAGATATTCCTGTAATGCATGATGATCAGCATGGTACTGCTATCATCTCTGCTGCTGCACTATTAAATGCTTTAGAGCTTTCAGAGAAAAAAATTGGAGACGTTAAAATTGTAGTTTCCGGGGCAGGAGCTGCTGCGATTTCGTGTACAAAACTATACCGTGCTTTTGGAGCCAATGTTGATAATATTGTCATGTTGGACAGTAAAGGTGTCATACGTAAAGATCGAAAGAACTTGAGTGATGAGAAAAAAGAATTTGCTACCTCAAGAAATATTTCTACACTCGAAGAAGCTGTCATAGATTCTGATGTTTTTATTGGATTGTCAAAGCCAGACATTCTTACGACAGAGATGCTACTTGCAATGGCCAAAAACCCAATCGTTTTTGCTATGGCAAATCCGGATCCAGAAATTAAATATGATTTAGCCTGTAAAACACGGGATGATATTATCATGGCTACAGGAAGGTCAGATAATCCAAATCAAGTAAACAATGTGTTGGGCTTTCCTTTTATTTTTAGAGGCGCACTAGATGTTAGGGCTTCAACGATTAATGAGGAAATGAAAATGGCTGCTGTTAAAGCGCTGTCTGATTTAGCAAAAGAATCCGTTCCAGAACAAGTTAATTTGGTGTATGATGAAACCCGACTGAGTTTTGGTAAAGATTATATTATACCGAAACCTTTTGATCCACGATTGATAACCACTGTTCCCCTTGCTGTTGCAAGGGCTGCAATGGATTCTGGCGTGGCTCAGGCACCCATAGAAGACTGGGATCGATATAGAGAGACCCTTGAAAACCGACTGGGTAATAGTCAAAAAATGGTTCGTATTCTTCATGATCGTGCTAAATCAGATCCCAAGCGATTGGTCTTTGCTGAGGCAGATCAGATGGATGTATTAAAAGCTGCTCAAATTGTTGAGGAAGAAGGTATTGCTAAGCCAATTTTATTGGGTAATAAAGCTGTGATTAATGATTTACGTAAGGCAATTGATTTTGATGCTGAATTGGAAATTATTGACCCTAAAGATGAAAGTCATGACGCACAACGCAAAATGTATGCAGCGTTATTTTGGAAGGATCAAAAGCGAAAAGGGTATACTTTGTATGATGCTGAACGCCTTATGTGGGAAAGAAATTATTTTGCATCGATGATGGTTAAAAATGGAGACGCTGATGCAATGCTATCTGGATACTCTAGAAATTACCGTTCAGTAGTGAAACCTATTTTAGAGACTATCTCAAAAGCAAAAGGGGTTAGTAAGGTGGCTGCAACAAACTTGATGTTAACAAAATCGGGACCACTATTTTTATCAGATACCACAATAAATGTTGAGCCCTCAGCAAGTGAATTAGCTAAAATAGCTCAAATGACGGGTCATATGGCTGGTCTTTTTGGTATTGAGCCGATCATTGCAATGGTATCATTTTCAAATTTTGGGTCTTCACGATTTATTCAAGCAAAAAAGGTAACAGAGGCGGTTTCTATTTTACATAGAAGTAATCCAAAACTGGTTGTCGATGGTCCTATTCAATCTGATTTTGCTTTAAATAAAGAGTTGCTACATAAGGTATTTCCTTTTTCCGCCTTAAAAAATAAAAAGGTTAATATTTTGATTTTTCCCAATCTTGATGCAGCAAATATTACTTACAAACTCATGAAAGAATTGAATGAAGCTCTTTCAATAGGTCCAATATTGATGGGCCTAAGTGAACCGATACATGTGCTGCAATTAGGGGCTTCAGTTGATGAAATAGTCAATATGGCTGCTGTTGCGGTTATTGATGCACAATCTAAAAACAAATAGGATTATGATTACGCAGATAATAGGAAGGTTAGTAGAAAAATCACCTACCCAAGTTGTTATAGATTGTCATGGAATAGGATATGAAGTAAATATTTCATTAAATACTTATTCACAACTAGGGGATGATGAGAATATCAAACTGTTTACACATCTTCAGATTCGTGAAGATTCCCATACTTTATTTGGTTTTTTTACGCCTATGGAGCGTTCTGTTTTTCGGCTTTTATTGTCCGTTTCAGGAATTGGTGCAAGCATTGCAAGAACGATGCTCTCTTCACTTGAACCCCAACAAATTCAAAGAGCGATAATATCCGAAGATTTAAATACAATAAAATCAATAAAAGGGATCGGTTTAAAAACAGCTCAGCGTGTTTTAATAGAACTAAAAGATAAGATGTTGAATCTTTACGAAGGTGAAGAAATTCAATCTTTTGCAAACAATACAATCAAAGAAGAAGCGTTATCAGCATTAGAGGTTCTTGGTTATTCAAGAAAGCAATCTGAAAAAGTAATTGATAACGCAATTCAGAGTGCCCCAGAGAGTTCCGTAGAAGGACTCATAAAGGCTGCTCTGAATAAATTATAAACCCCTTTGATTGAAAAGAAACGATATTTAGTTTGTAGGCTCCCCCAAACTTTAATCCTTATCTTATTTTGGATACTATCGTCTTGTGGGGTTGTTTTAGCTCAAGAGGAAGCTGATATTGGAGGGATTTCACTACCAAATTCTAGTAATATTTCTAGTCAATATATCTACGATTCAGAATCAGAGCGTTATATATTTTCACAAGAAATAGGAGGTTATCCCATTGGGATACCACGAGTGCTTACAATTAAAGAATTTGAAGCGATGGTTCTGAAAGAACAAATGCAGAATTATTTTCAAGAAAAAGTACAAGCTCTTAGTGGACGTGGCTCTAATTTAGAGGATACTCAAAAAAACCTACTTCCCGAATTGTATGTAAATAATAAATTTTTTCAATCTATTTTCGGAAGTAATGCTATAGACATATCTCCCCAAGGCTCTATAGGGATTGATCTAGGCTATCGTTATCAGAGAAATGATAATCCAATAGCATCTCCCGTTAATCGTAGGTCACCTGGCTTTGATTTTGATCAACGGATCAGTTTGAGTTTGTTGGGGAAAATTGGAGAGCGCCTTCAAATTACTGCCAATTATGACACCGAATCTACTTTTGATTTTCAAAACTTAATTAAAATTCAATTTAACCCTCCTCAATTATCCGAAATACAAGATATTATTCCTGGAAAAATTGGCTCTACAGTAAATGATATCCAAGGAAGAGTTGATAATATTAACAATAAGATTCAAGATGTTAAGTCAAAAGCCCAAGAGGTTCAAAACAAAATTGGCGAGGCTAAAAACACACTCAATCAAGTGCGCCAAAAAATAGATCAATTAAAAAATAACGTCAATCAACTCCCCAACAGCACAGAACAAGTAAGCAATCGCGTAGCAGATTATTTAAAAGGAAAAGTTACTGAAGATGCAATTTTACAAAATATTGACATTGGTAATATAAGCATGCCTTTGAATAGTAATTTGATTCAGGGGGCTCAAAGTCTTTTTGGTGTTCGTGCGGATTTAAAATTTGGAAATACAACAATATCTGGAATTTTTTCAGAGCAGCGGTCACAGTCTCAAAACATTACCTCGCAAGGGGGTGGAAAATTGGAGGAGTTTAAACTTTTTGCTTTGGATTATGAAGAGGACCGACATTATTTCTTGAGTCAATATTTTAGAGATAATTATGATGCTTTTTTAGACACATATCCCTACATTAATTCCCCGATCCAAATTACTCGAATCGAAGTTTGGGTCACAAATAGAGGTTATCAAACCAATAATGTTAGAAACATTATTGCAATTCAAGATTTAGGGGAGGCAAATCCAGAAAACACTCGATTGGACGAAAGAGTTCCTAATTTTTTCACCACATCAAACCCTAATTTTCCTCCCAGTAATGAAATAAATAGATTAGATCCTGACGAAATAGGCTTTGGAGGTATTTTAAACGAAGCCATTCGCGATATTTCTAGAGTAAAAAATGGATTTGGAACTGTCAAAACGACTGAGGGTTATGACTACGCTGTTTTGGAGAGTGCTCGAAAGTTGAGAGACCAGGAATACACCTTTCATCCTCAATTGGGATATATTTCGTTGAACCAACGTTTGAGTAATGATGAAATTTTAGGAGTAGCTTTTCAATACACCTACTTAGGAAAAGTATATCAGGTTGGTGAGTTTGCTAATGGTGATGTGCCCGGGACTTCATTAATTCAGTCCAATGTCTCGCAACAAAATCAACAGGCACCAGTAATTCAAACGAACAACCTGGTGGTAAAAATGCTAAAAAGTAGTCTGACCGATGTGCGACAGCCGGTTTGGGACTTGATGATGAAAAATATTTACAATACAGGTGCTTTTCAATTATCTGAGGAAGACTTTAAGTTGAGTATTCTCTATACAGATCCCTCCCCAATCAATTATATGACTCCTGTTGATTCTTCAATTTGGCCGGAAAGTCTGGACCAAGAAGTTTTGCTTAACACCATGGGTTTAGATCGTCTAAATGCTTATCAAGATATAGTTCCAAAAGGAGATGGTTTTTTTGATTTTATTCCAGGAATTACTATTGATCCTCGTTACGGGCGAATCATATTTCCAAAAGCAGAGCCTTTTGGGGAGTTTTTATTTAAGCTTTTAGATAATCCAAAATCATCAAAAGAAGATTATGATATTGAAAGTACGTTTAATAAAAACCAAAAAAAATATGTTTTTAAAGAATTATACTCTTCAACGAAAGCAGCTGCGTTGGAGTTCACGGAAAAAAATAAATTTCAATTAAAAGGGAGGTATAAATCAGAGGGTGGAGATGGAATTAAAATTGGCGCTTTTAATGTTCCTAGAGGTTCGGTAAAAGTTACAGCCGGAGGTCGCGTTCTGCAGGAAGGTCTGGACTATACGGTTAATTATGAAATAGGAAGAGTCAAAATTTTAGATGAGGGATTGAAGGCATCAAACATTCCAATTGATATTTCAGTAGAAAACAACTCTTTCTTTAATCAACAAAATAAACGCTTTTCCGGGGTCAATGTTAATCACCGAATCACGGATAAAATCAACGTAGGGGGAACCCTTATCAACCTGAGTGAAAATCCCTTAACTCAGAAAGCAAACTATGGGACAGAACCCGTAAATAATACCATGATGGGTTTCAATACTAACTTTTCAACTGAAATTCCTTTGTTAACCCGTTTGGTGAATAAGTTTCCTACAATTAAAACAAATGTTCCTTCTCAAATTTCATTTCGTGGAGAAGTAGCGAATTTAGCCGCTAAAGATCCACGAAATACCCAGCTAAATGGAGAAACAAATGTATATATAGACGATTTTGAAGGTGCTCAGACTAATATTGATATCAAAGGGTATACAGCTTGGAACCTTTCGAGTGTTCCTGTAAACGATATTTTAGGTGCTACCTCCGAAGGGTTGGAGAGCGGTTACGGACGTTCTAAGTTAGCCTGGTATTCTATAGATCAAATCTTTTATTTTAGACCTCCCAATGGAATAAATAATAATGATATTTCTTCAAATGAAACAAGACGAATTTTTATCAATGAATTATTTCCAGAACAAGATATTGTACAAGGAACTCCCAGTACATTACCAACATTTGATCTAGCCTATTACCCCAATGAAAAAGGGCCTTATAATAATGCACCGAATGAACAATTTGGGTCAGATTCAAAAAACAATTGGGCTGGAGTAATGCGTTCCCTAAACGCTACAAATTTTGAACAATCAAATGTTGAGTTTATAGAGTTCTGGTTGTTGGATACTTTTTCAGAAAATGAAGCTCCTTCAGACGATTTAGGGGAATTAGTTTTTCATCTGGGAAATATTTCTGAGGATATTTTACGGGATGGTAGAAAACAATTTGAAAACGGCTTGCCAGGAACAACCGAGCCATCTCCTACCTATGAGACTGAATGGGGTAAAGTTCCTGCGAACCAATCCTTGGTCTATGCATTTAATTCTGTAGCTGATGATCGAGCTATTCAAGATGTAGGGTTGGATGGATTAACCGATGCTGAAGAGCAATCTGTTTTTACAAACGGACCAAGCAATGATCCTGCAGGTGATAATTATCAATATTTTCTTCAAGCTGAAGGAGATATTCTAAACCGATATAAAAATTACAACGGTTTAGAAAACAATACCCCTATTGCTTTTAGCGATTCTGATCGAGGTAATACAACAGAGCCTGATACTGAGGATATCAATAGAGATCAAAGTATGAATACGATTGATAGTTATTTTGAATATCGTGTTCCTATTGCTAAAAATATGCAGGTAGGGAATCACCCATTTGTTACAGATGTTCGAGAAAATATTAAGGTAAATGCTCCTAATGGTGATGAATTTGTTGCACGTTGGATCCAATTTAAAGTTCCTATTCAAAAAGATTATTATGAAAACACTTCTTTCAATTCATATTTTAAATCTGTAAATGCAATTAGTGATTTACGATCAATTCGATTTATGCGAATGGTTTTAAGTGGTTTTGAAGACCAAGTTGTTTTTAGATTTGGCACATTAGATTTAGTTCGCGGTGATTGGCGACGTTATAATAAAGCCCTAAATGAAGAGGTTTTAGTAAATGAAAATACAACGGTTGATATTAGCACTGTTAATATTTTAGAAAATGAAAATCGCATTCCAATAAATTATGTTTTGCCTCCAGAAATTCGAAGGGAACAGATTAATAATAACAATACTATAATTAGGCAAAACGAACAGTCACTGGCTTTTAGAGTTTGTGATCTACAAGCAGCAGATTCAAGAGGAATCTACAAAAATTTAAACCTTGACATGCGTCAATACAGTAAATTACGTATGTTTTTACACGCAGAATCGCTTCCTGGTAATGAGCCTCTTCCTGGTGAGGGTTCAGAAGACGAATTTGATAAAAGACTGGTTGCTTTTATTCGTTTGGGCACCGACTATCAAGATAATTATTATCAAATAGAGATTCCCTTGAAACCCTCGGAATATTCATCTGAATCAATAAACCGTCTTTCCGCAGAGGAGGTTTGGAACCCTGATTCTAACTCTCTGGAGGTTCCTATAGACCTTTTGGCTAAGCTTAAAGCGCGTGCACTTCAGCAGCTTGGATTGGGAGAAGTCTTGTATTTTGATGAAGAGCTGAATCCTATTCAAGAGTTCACTCCGATTAGTAGTTTGCCTGGCGATAAAAAATATAAATTTTCTATACGAGGAAACCCTTCTTTGGGGGACATACGAACTTTAATGATTGGTGTTAAAAATCCTTCAACAACATTGGGAGAGTCTTTGTGTGGAGAAGTATGGTTTAATGAATTACGTGTTTCGGGTATTGATAGTCAAGGGGGGTGGGCTGCGATTGGTGCCTTGGATACTAATTTAGCTGATTTTGCCTCTTTTTCTGCTTCCGGGCGTTATTCAACGATCGGTTTTGGAAGTATTGATCAGACTCCTAATCAGAGGGCAAGAGAGGACATGCTTCAATACGAAATGGTCTCTAATGTCAATCTTGGTCAACTTACTCCTTCGAATTGGGGACTTCAAATTCCCTTGAGTTTTGCCAATGGTGAAACCCTCATTACTCCCGAGTATGACCCTTTTTATCAAGACATAAAGTTAGATGATCGTCTAGCTACTGCGGAAAGAAAATCCCAACGAGATTCAATACGTAATCAAGCTATTGATTATACAAGAAGGAAAAGTGTAAGTTTGATTGGGGTAAGAAAAAACAATACAGGAGAGGGGAAAACCCGCTTTTACAGCCCAGAGAATTTTGATTTTTCCTATGCCTATAATGAATTGGTTCACAGGGATTATGAATTAGAAACTCAAGAAGAAGTAAACTTACTTCTGGTCGCTAATTATGGATATTCGTTCTCTTCAAAACCCATTGAGCCCTTTAAGAAAGTAACTTATTTTAATCGTAAAAAATATTGGCAATGGCTTCAAAAACTAAATTTTAATCCTTTGCCAAGCTCCCTCGAAGCAGCAGCCAATATTAATAGAATATTAAACAATCAAAAGTTTAGACAGGTGTATTTAGAAGGAGTAGATGCTGCGCAACAGCGTAGTTTGCCCAATTTACAGCAGCGTAACTTCTTGTTTGATTATAATTATGCTTTTACCCATAATTTGAGCCGCTCACTACGGATCAATTTTAACGCAAATACTAGTAGTATTATTAGACAACTGGATGCGATTGATACAGGTTTATCAAATCCATCCTCAAAACAAATGTTATGGCATGGATTGCTTAATTCTGGTGAGCCAAACAACCACCTTCAATCAATTGCAATAAATTATAAATTGCCTTTTCAGTACATTCCTTTTTTGAGTTTTATTGATGCTACTTATAATTATACAGGAAACTTCAATTGGATTCGTGGTTCAGAAGCTTTGTCTCAAGTAAAAAATGAAGATGGAACACCTCTAGGGATTGTTAATACTATTCAAAACAACAACACCAAAACCCTTACAGGGGCTTTATCTTTTGCTAAATTGTATTCAGTTTTAGGATTAAAATCTAAGAAAAGCTCGTTTACACCCAACAGAAAAACAAATGTTCCCAAAGATTCTACTGCTAAGAAAAAAAATTCTGTGTTAACCAAAGGTTTGACGCAGCTGGTTGATGTTTTGACAGCCGTAAAAAGGGTGCAGGCGAGTTATAATGAAAATAATGGTTCTGTACTTCCCGGCTATTTACCTTCCGTTGGTTTTGCTGGAGGTTTACGTCCTACTCTGGGGTACACTTTTGGAAGTCAGGCAGACGTTCGGTATGAAGCAGCTCGACAAGGATGGCTAACAAGGTATCCAAACTTTAACCAGCCTTATACTCAATTACATAGCAGTAAATTTAAAGCTTCAGCGCAAGTTGTTCCATTTAAGAATTTAATTATTGATTTTAATGCGGAACGCGATTATTCAGAAAATAGACTCGAAAATTTTAAAATAGAAGATCAAAATTACCTTCCTCAAAATTCAAGTCTGTTTGGTAATTTTGGAATGTCCACGATATTGATTCAAACGGCTTTCAATCCCTCGCAAGGATCGGTTAGTTCAAATTTTGAAAAATTTCGAGAGAATCGTTTGGTTATTGCAAATCGCTTGGCACAAAATAGTAGTTTTGAAAATTTAGGAAATGACTCCGAAGGATATCCTTTAGGCTTTGGTAAGGATCAGCAAGGTGTTTTAATGCATTCATTTCTAGCTGCTTATTCTGGTGTAAGTCCAGAGACTGTCTCGCTAAATCCAATTAGAAGTAATCCACTACCTAACTGGAATTTGAAATTTACAGGCTTATCAGAAATCAAATCGTTGTCCAAAATTTTCAAACGCCTTTCGATTAATCACGCTTACCGTGCGAGTTACACCTTAACAAATTTTCAAAATAATTTTGATTTCAACCCCAATCTTCCAGATCAGACTGACAAGTTGGGCAATTTGATTCCAGATAAATTGTATTCAAATGTGAATTTAGTCGAACAATTCAATCCCTTAGTTAGATTGGATATGGAAATGAATAATTCCTTTAAGTTCTTGGCCGAACTAAGAAAGGAGCGAGCGATATCACTCAGCTTAGACAATAATTTAATTACAGAAACAAGTGGGGATGAGTATGTTTTAGGCATGGGGTATAGGGTGAAAGATTTACGTTTTAGGACAAGTTTTGGAGGACGTCGTGTTATCTTAAAAGGAGATTTAAATATTAAAGCAGATGTTTCTTATCGCGATAATGTAACCGTTTTGCGAAATTTGGAATACGACAACAACCAAGTGTCTGCTGGGCAACGCTTAGTTTCTATCAAAGTTACCGCCGATTATGCTTTAACTCAAAACTTGATTGCCCAATTTTTTTACGATCATAATTTTTCAGAATTTGCAATTTCTACAGCCTTCCCACAAACGAGTATTCGGTCAGGTTTTACAATTCGTTATAACTTTGGAAATTAAAAGTATTTTTTCATAAAAGAAATCTTTTACATTTGTCACTATTAAATTTTTAGAAAATGAATGTACCTGCTGAATTAAAATATACCAAAGATCACGAGTGGATTAAAGTCGAAGGAGATATTGCAACTATAGGAATTACTGACTTTGCTCAGGGAGAGTTAGGAGATATTGTATATGTAGAGGTTGAATCCCTTGATGACACATTAGAGGCTGATGCTGTTTTTGGAACAGTAGAGGCTGTAAAAACTGTTTCAGATTTATTTATGCCAATTGCAGGAGAGGTAATTGCTTTTAATGATACTTTGGAGGATACCCCAGAGATCGTAAATGAAGATCCTTATGGAGCAGGTTGGATGATTAAAGTAAAATTAAGTGATCCAAAGGGAATTGAAAACTTATTAGATGCGACAGCATATACTACGCTGGTTACAGGCTGATTTTTTTTTTAAGGCAGTTGCACTTTTAGCGACTACAGTTTTATCTTATTTCATGTTAATACCCCCTGGGAAAGAAGTTAATTCTTGGATAGATATTTTGCCTGGAAAAGACCTTTTTGCCCATTTAATGTGCTATTTTCTTCTAACAGGAATCTATTTTGCCGCCTTTTTTACCCATACATCTGTTTTAAAAAAATCTCTTTTATTATCCCTTTTAGTGGGTTTTGTTTTGGAATGTCTTCAGCTGATTCACCTATTTGAAAGATCCTTTGATTACAAGGATTTGATCGCAAATATAGCCGGTTCATTTATCGGGATTTTGACAATTCGATTTTTCTTTTCTGATTCTGTAAAAGAATAGCTTGTTTTTATTCTATTTTTTTTTAGTTTAGCTATCTAAATAATGGTTTATTATGCAACCCAAAAAAAATGACAAGGTAGATTTAAGTAAAAACAGTGGTCTTTACTTTGCTACAGGACTCGCTTTGATTTTATTTATTTCATGGCAGGCAATTGAATGGAAAACATATGATAAAGATCTTTATGGCTACGAAGCTTTAAATGTTGATGAAGAAGATGATGAGGATATTCCAATTACGGAGCAGCTCAAAACGCCACCACCCCCACCACCCCCACCACCCCCAGCTCCAGAAGTTATTGAGGTAGTTGAAGATGAAGAGGAAGTGGAAGAAACAGTTATAGAATCTACTGAAACTAATGAAGAAGAAATTGTTGAAATTGTTGAGGTAGAAGAAGAATTTGAAGAGGTTGATGTTCCTTTTGCTGTAATTGAAGATGTTCCTATTTTTCCAGGCTGTGAAAAAGTTGAT
>Ga0181595_10001754_pt1 | contig 22837 bp, 18 predicted proteins | sample 041ome_7_FD_145604 | JGI IMG/M metagenome (GOLD analysis project Ga0181595, IMG submission 145604) | Coastal salt marsh microbial communities from the Groves Creek Marsh, Skidaway Island, Georgia - 041401AS metaG (spades assembly) | ecosystem: Environmental > Aquatic > Marine > Intertidal zone...
GACGACGAGAAAGACGAAAAAGACGACGACGCGATGTGTTGGGTTGCGTACTCCTCTCCGTAAAAAAAAAATGGAACCATCTCCGAAACAAACAAAACAAAAAAAATTTCCCGGAACGTCGTCGTCTTTTTCTTTTTCGTCGTCGTCGTCGGTAATTCTCTCTCTCATTCACTCAAAAAATGCCCTCACACTTTTCGCGCAAGTGCTTTTATATCGCTCATATAATAACTTTCTCGTTAAAACCGCGCTCTGAGAAGGAGGTCGCCTGTGGCACTTTACACGCGCACTAAATCTCTCTCTTCTGTCTCTTTTTTGTTGAAACCGAATAAGGAAAGAAGAAGAAGAGAAATTAAAAGGAGGAGGAAGCAGCGGCGCGAGAAGAAGGCACAACAAACTTTTAACACAGAAAAAATGACGACGGACAGGAAGTGCGTTTTATCACGTCATCGTCTGGTTTTTGAACACATCGCGCGCTCGTCCTTCGTTTCTGCCGTTAGCAGCGACTCTTTGTCTCTTCTGTTTCCTTCTTCTCTGACGATTCATCGTTGTTGCGATTATCGCCGTCGTTCTCGAAGAAAGGAAAAGGATTTTTGTACGAGACGAGAGTGTTTGTTGGTTGCCGCCTCTTTCTTTTTTGAACACACCGCCGCGCGCGCGCCGATTCTTCTCTCTTTTGCGTTCATTTCTAGACGCTGACCAATCTCTTTCGTTTACTACTACCACTACTCGCGCGCGTGCGTGTGCGCGTAAATCAGCAGACACCACTACAAAGGCTCGCGAATGGTGTCTCTCGGCAGAGTCGTCTCGGCGCCGAAACCAATAAATTTACCCTCGCAACGTTTCGAACACGATCCAACCTCGAGTTTAATGAACGATCCTTCGATAAAGTTGGTCAATCGAGGTCCACCGTCAACGACGACGACGACGACAACTGGAGGAGGAGGAGATTCATCTTCCTTGGATAATAACGGTAATAATACTAATAATGCCAACAAAAACAACATTAAAAACGGAGAGAAAGAACAACACAGTTTGCCGGAGCGAGCGAGTTGGGGGAAGAGTTGGGGCAGCAGAGACGGTGACGGGGAACTCGGGAATAGTTGGAACAATAATCGCGAGAATAATAATTATAGAAACGGAGGAGGGTCTTCCAACGGAAGTAGTTATCATCAGAACGGCAGCTTCGGCGGCGCTGGCAGTAAAGCAGACACGTCTGACGATTGGCGACGACGCGATTTCAACAGTCAAGGAGGAGCGCCGCAGCCAGGACCGGTGCCACAGTGGGCGACGAAATCGAACGAAAACAACAACACGACGACCGCTAACGGAGGATCGCGAGTGAGACCTGAGATTCAACACGAAGTTGCGGGAGCGATTGCGAATTTGCACATTCCACAAGGCGATTGGGGAGAGGACGATCAAATGGACTTTTCGGACCCACCGCCTGGTGGATTCCAAACGACAAAAGCGAGGACCAGAGGCTCCGGGAGCAGCATGGATGTAGATGAATCCTCGGACACGAGGAGAAACTCCAATCAAAGAATGCCGGAAGCGAAAAACGTGAAAATTTTACAAAAACCGAAGAAGAAAGAAGAAAAAGAAGTGATATTTTCGTCCGCAAACTTGCCGGAAAGTTTGCGGGTGTTGAAGCGACAACCAGGAGAAGAGAAGAAGTTGTGGACTCCGCCGGGTGAAAAAGCTACAACGACGGCGACGACGAGCGCGTCATCGCCGCCGAAATCGTCCGCGCCGGCATTCGCTGCTGGAACGACAATCATCAGTGGTGCGTCCACGCCTACTTCGACTCCACCATCGAAGTCGAGACCACCACACCATCCTAGCACCAACGGAGATTACGCACATCTTCAAGGCACGTCTCTCTTTCACGCCTCGACGCCGCCGGCAACACCTCCTCCACCCCCGGGAGCACCACCGCCACCGCCGGGCGCACCACCACCGACACCACCTGGTCCACCCGCGCCTTTGCCGCCAACACCACCACCAGGCATGAAGCCACCGCTTTCCCCGTACAGCGCGTCCGGATTGACTTCATCTGGATCAAACGGATCACTGCAGCATCCGCCAACGCCGCCAGGACCTCCTCCAGTAGATGTTGCGCACAGATCACCGCGTGGCGTTTCTCCGATGCGTCAACCGCCGAGTCCACCGCCAGGTGTGCCGCCGCCGCCGCCGCCGGGCGCACCGCCTGGTGTTGGGATGCTCCCTGGTAAGAAAAATGGCAACTCTCCGTCATCCGCTTCAAAAAAGGCATCCATGAAGAAAAAGAAAGGTCAGATAGAAAAGGCAGGAGGGACGACGACGGAAGGATCACCGGATACGAGTGGTGACGAATTGCAGCAGCGAGCGAATAAGAAAACAAATAAGAAAACGAATAAGCAACAAAACAAGAAGAAATCAGGTGGTAACGCTCCAAATCCTCCATCCGTGATGCCTCCGCTCCCTCCAGGACCGCCTCCAGTAGAAGCGAGAAAATCTTCTGCGACTAAGCGAGGCGCCGCAAAGCATAACAACGTAAAGCCGGGATCATCAGGAACGTTACGAAGGAATAAGAAAGGAGGTGAAGGCTCTATAAGCAGCAAAGACTCGGAGGACGGATCGAAGTTTGAAGACTGTGAAGAAGAAGCAGAACCGAAAGAAGTGGAAACGCCATCAAAAAGAGGCGGAATCCTCGGCTGGTTTGGGTTTTAATGAGTGAGGAAGGTAGTGAGAGATTCTTCTATTCACTGAATAACCTGATCTAATAACGTTAATTTTTTTGTGAAATAAACGCGTGTAAAGTACAAAGTCACATTGATTCTAACCCCCATACTAAATTCTAAAAAACATCACAGCTTATAGCGCCCGGCGCCAGCTCCACCCGGTAAAGCCTGTTTTGATACCACCTCTTCTATTTGTTTCTTAACGTGATTCTTCGCCGCAGTCACGCATCTCTCGGTTGGACCTTCAATTAATAAATACAATCGCCGTTCGCCCATTGGAATGGCTCTCCCAGGCGGGTAATACGTGCCCTTGACAGTCACCACTGCGCCGGTGAAATCATTGATCTGTTGGAGTTGGTCTTTATGCGTAACTTTCCACCTGGCGTATTGCGGGAAATCGTTGATTTCGAGCTCGGATTCGAAGTGACTCTGACCTGCAGAAGTAATCACTCCGCCTGTAGACATCTTATGCTGCGCGTTCAAAGCCGCCGCGAAAGCAGCAGCCTTGGCTGCTCCGGCTGAAGCACCGTGCGCTAATGCTGTATTTTGCGCGAGCATGATTGCATTTTGCGCCGCAGAAGACGACATGAACGCAGCAGCAGAATTGGCGACGTGACCAGCTTTTGCAGCTTGGTCTCTGAGAATAGTCGGGTCATTCGTTGGAGGATTATAATTCGACGAAGACGTTTTTCCCAAGGACGAAGCAATTTTTCCAGCGGCAGCTTTTGCCGCCGCGACGAGTGCACTTGCCTTCTGCGCTTCGGCATCTGCCGTAGACGTCGGAGCATTCAAACCTCCCTTCTTGGACATTTCTTTGAACACTGCATTCGCTGCTGCCTGCGCCACTTGCGCCGGTGTTGCGCCAAATTGAGACGCCAGGGCGACTGCCGTGGACGCTTTCGCCTGTCCTGGTGCCATGGGACCTCCAGCGGCATTTGTGTTCGCGCTTTCGATTGCTGAAACCGACGATAACCCGGCGGCACCCCATTTCATGTCACCCCCGCCGTCATCGTCGTCGTCGTCCATGTTCTCGTCCTCATCATCGTTATCATCTTCAAGTATTAATCCAGCGGCTTTTGCAGCTTGGCGTTTTTCCTTCTTCAACGCATCGGCTTCGGATTGATCAAATTTAAATCCAGAACCGCCAAAGCCAGAACCGTTTGCCATGACTTCGTTGTTCTTTCGCTTGTTTCCAAATGCTTCTGCGAGTGCTAAAACATCCTGTGGCACCGGTTGCTTTGCTTCGCGCATAGCTTTTACGAGGTCTGGCGCGAAACGCTCCTCGTCACGCGAAATGAACGTCACTGCGGTTCCTTTCTCTCCGGCTCTTCCAGTTCGCCCGACTCGGTGAACGTAGTCCTCAAGGTGGTTCGGGCAATCAAAATTGATGACAAGTTTTACATCTTTAACGTCTAAACCTCTCGCTGCGACTGAAGTAGCGACTAATACATTGCACACGTCTGTTTTAAAATCAACAATCGTACATTCCCGATCGGCTTGCTCTTTCCCGCCGTGCAAAGACAGACACGGATAACCTGACTTTAACAAATCTCTGAAGATCGTATCGCATTTATCTTGCGAGGCGACGAAGATAATCACTTTACCTTGTTCATAATACTCACCTAGTAATTCTAACATTCGAATGAATCGATCTTCCTCTTCTCTCAATTCGACGAGCTGTGTGATATCGGAATTTACAACCGAACGGCCTCCAACTTGAATCTCAATTGGGTTTTCCAACGCCGCTCGGGCGATATTCTCCATTGCGCGCGGAAACGTCGCCGAAAACATGACTGTTTGACGATCCGGACGCGTATTTGCTAATATTCTCGTGATTTGCGGCTCAAAGCCCATATCAAACATTCTGTCGGCTTCGTCCAAAACGAAATAGGTGATGCGTCGTAAATTTGTGATTTTACCAGCCCCAGTAGTGAGAATATCAATCATTCTTCCGGGCGTGCACGCAACTGCTTCGCACCCTCGTTTTAAATCGGTGATTTGTGATTGAACGCCGGATCCACCGTAAACGGAAACGCATCGAACACCAACCGTTTTACCAAACTTTCTGCACTCTTTACCTATTTGCGTCACCAACTCTCTAGTCGGTCCGACAATCATAGCAATCGGACCATCGCCATTTTTTATCTCCGGTTGATCTTTAATATGCCGCAGCATCGGCAGTATATAAGCTAAGGTCTTACCAGAACCCGTTTTAGCGACGGCAATACAATCACGACCGCTCATGATGATTGGTAATGCTTGCGCTTGAATTGGCATGGGATTCTCAAAGCCCGAACGTCGAATGAGTTCCATGATTTTATTCGACAATCCAGCTTGATTCCAAGATTTAATCGGTTTTGGTACTCTTTTACCGCGACAAGATATGCCGTCGAGTTTTGTTCGAAGCTCTTTGACTTCTTCTTTTGTCATTTTAGACATTTCGTACGATTCAATGTAAAAATTTTTTCGAAACGGCGGGTAGTCAATGTCCGAGTGCACGACTGCTCCAAGTTTATCTGCTTTTGATAACTTAGCTTTTTGTTTTGCCGCCCACTCGTCGTCCGAATCGCTTTCGTACATGGCGAGTTCTTCTTTGTTATCCTCGTCTTTTTCTCCTTTGTCTGTTATCGTCGCATTTGCTCCTTCGCCATCTTTCTTCTTCTTCCTCGCCTCCTCATTCTCATCGCCTTCGCCTTCTGAATCCTCGTCGAAAAAGCCTCGGACGATGTATTCTGGTTTCACCTTGATTTTGCTCTTCGCGTTTTTTATGGCTTGCTCAGATGCTGGCGCTCTCGTTTTCACGTCGACGATGGATTTCTTCTTTTGCAGCTGGACGACGGTATTTCCCGAAGAGTCCTTCTTCTTGCCATTATCGTCGACATCCATGGCATCCCCATCTTTCTCGACTAGAACTCTCGCCGCTCTCTTTGCTGCTCTCATAAATTCCGCCTCTAACGCTTTCTCTTTCTCTTCTTTCTCTTTTTTCAACTTTGACTCTTCGTCTTCCTTCTCAGCTAATTGTTTCGCTCTCTCCTCCGCCTTTGCTCTCTCCTCGTTCATCGCTTCATCGTTCAAATTCATAAACGCATCCAAAGGATCGTCTTCATCGTCTTCCTCACCGTCGCCATCCTTCTTGCTTTTATCATCGTCGTCCTCATCTTCATCGTTGAGAAAACTCGGTGGTTTCCTTTTCGTCATCGCCGCATTTGCATCTTCGTCCTCGTCGTCGTCGTTAAACATCCCATCGTCGTCCATCATCACAGTTTTCCGTTCAAACCTCTTCTTCCCAACTACCGCTTGCAACGCCGCCGCTTTGATTTCGTTCATTTTCTTCTTCTTCTCCTGAGCTTCTCGCCACTCTTGAAGTTTCCGTTTCCTTTGCTGTATGATCAAATCGTCTTTTTCCTTTTTGTTGTTCTCTGCGCTCGCACTGGCGGCTTTCTTCGTCTTCCTCGACGGTGAACCACCATCAGCATCATCTTTATCGTTTTCTGTTTCTCCTCCTTTTCCACCTCTATTATCGTCGTCTCCGTGTCTTCTCTCCGGACTCTTATCGTCTGACCTCAATCCTCCTCCCGCCTTGCCTCTTCCTTTTATCTGTTTCTGTTTCTTATTCGCGTTCGTGTCGTTGTTGTTGTTGTTGTTGTTGTTGTTGTTCGTTGATGGAGAAGGAAGAGGTGACTTTTCTTCTGCAATTGGTGACATTTCCTTCCTCTTCCTCCCTCCTCCACCGTCGCTCTTCTTCTTCTTCTTCTCTTTGTCTTCTTCGAGAGCGGGAGTTGTCTCTCGACTCAGAGATTTCGATGCGCTTCTTCTTCTCGTCGTCGTCGGCATTGTTATTATTATTATTATTACTATTACTATTAATGAAGCCAATGCAAGTTGTTTGTGAGTGTGAATTTTTTTTTCTCTTTTTCGGAATTTCTTTGATTTTTCCCTTTTTTCTTTTCTCTTTTTGTCTTCATTATTACTATTAAAGCGCGCTTCTCTGTGTTCAAAATCAAAAGCAACGACAACAACAACAACAACAATAATGTTCCGATTTGGTGGGGGCGGTCGATCTGCGTTCGAAGCGCAATACAGAGCTTACCCGGTGTCCTTCATCGACCGCTCGGAGTTGGACAAAGGTGACAAAATCATTCTACCACCCTCGGCGTTAGACAGATTATCGCAAATCGGAGACTTGGATTTTCCGATGTTGTTCAACATCGAGAACGTGAAAGAGAAGACGAAAACGCACTGCGGGGTTTTAGAATTCGTCGCGGACGAGGGTGTTTGTTATCTTCCGTACTGGATGATGCAAAACTTGCGGTTAATCGAAGGGGACGTTCTGAGAGTGAAAAACTGCCGGTTACCTAAAGGCACGTTCGTGAAGCTTCAACCGCAAACGAGCGATTTTTTGAACATTAGCAATCCCAAGGCGGTGTTGGAGACGTGCTTGAGAAATTACACGTGCTTAACCGTGAACGATACGTTCATGATTGAATACAACAATAAGAGATATTTTATCGATGTGATCGAGGCGAAACCGGAGGCCGGAGTGTGCGTGGTGGAGACGGATTGCGAGGTGGATTTCGCAGCGCCGTTGGATTATGTGGAACCAGATTACGGAGGTAAAGCCGGAGGAGGAGGAGGAGGAGGAACAGCCATGCCAACGACGAAGAATACAGAAGGTGGAAAGGAGAGTTTTATGGACGTGGACGAGAACGGTGTGGTGGATTTGACTGGAAGTACGCCGCGAGCAAAAGAAGACGAGAAAAAAGAAGAAAAAGAAGAAAAGAAGGAGGAAGAAAGCAACAAAAACACATTTTTAGCGTTCGCGGGGAGCGGGAATAGACTGGACGGGAAAGCTTCGAAAGCTAGCGAATCGCAGCCGGTGAAAGTAGAGCTTCCGACTACCTCTTTACGAGTGACGAAAGAGTGGCAAAAGCTGCGCGAAGGTGGCGTTTTAGGTAACGCTGAAGGCGCCGACGAGGAAAAGAAGAAGAGTTTATCCGAAGCAGAAAGAGCTGAACGAAAAGCGGCTGGGAAAGTCATGTTTGGCGGAGGTGCGAGAGCGGCAGCGATGGCGAGGAAGAAACAAAAAGAGTCCGAGAAGAAGAGCACAGAAGGTGGCGATGATAAAAATGGGACACAGAATACTAGCGAGAAGAAGGACGGATTCAGTGCCTTCAAAGGCAGCGGGAACAAGCTTCGATAAAACACGTAAATCAATTAAAATTAGCACCTCTCAATGGAGTAGTAGAAATACAATCAAATGAGCAATCAATAATTCTCTCTCTTTCTCTCTCTCTCTCTCCTCTCTATCTTTTTTTCTATTCTCGAGTATACATACCAATAATACGACATCTTCTATTACATCAAAACCTTCTTTGCGTACGAGCGAATGCTTCTCCTCTTCTCGACTGCCTTGAACGTCTCCGGACTCGGCGCAACTTCTTCATCGTACATGGTATCGATGATCTCCTCTGCCCTCTGAAAATCATTCGTGTTGGCGCAGCATTGCAACAAAACGTTATACGTTACCGCAGTCCGCGTAATTCCGTATTTATTCGTCATCTGCGCGCATAAACTCGTCGCTTTCTGCCACAACGGCGCATTGTCTTTGCCAATGGTCAGATACCCTTTCACGAGCTCGACGATGGCAATTTCATCCGGCTCGCACACGCCGCCTTCGAATACTTGCTCGAACACTTTTTCCGCCATATCTAAATCTCGACCGGCAACGCACGCCGCGATGCACGCGGAGGTCGCTCGAGCGTCCGGTTCGATCCCATAGTCTCTCCCTAAAGACACGAGTAAATCGACGGCGGATGACGGCGCTTTTCTCTTGACGCAGTCGCGGAGCTTTTTAGTCACGTCTCTCAAGACTTGTTGATTCTGTCCTTCTCCTGCTACTGCATAAGCCATCATCGAAGGAGACGACGACAACGCAGAAGCGCGATGAATTCTTCGCGTTCTTCTCGAAGATGAAGATGAAGAAGTGAAAGCGTTGGATTCCTTTCGCGTCGACCACGTTGACGACGAGGTGTTCACCGCAACTGCAAAATTGGGTAAAGTTGTTGCAGACGACATGACGATTGATGCGATGCTGATTTCACGATTATGTGAGAGATTTGCGTGCTTTATACTCTTTCCTTCGGTGTTTTTATCACGCGCACGAACACTGAATTGAACAGGAGTGCGCGGGGTGTATACTTACGAGTGGAGTATTAATAATAAAACGACTTGTGCTTGTTTGGATAAAAAGTTTACAGGGGAAGGCACTCCCTTTTTTCGACGTGGTTGATGGTGGTCTTTTTCAAGACTATCTCTCTGTCTGTCTGTCTCTCTCTCTCTCTCTCTCTCTCTCTCTCTCTCTCTCTCTCTCTCTCTCTCTCTCTCTCTCTCTCTCTCTCTCTCTCTCTCTCTCTCTCTCTCTCTCTCTCTCTCTCTCTCCCTCGTTGATATTATTATTACACACGGTGCTTCTTTAAATTACATAACACCAGCAGATTGAAACAATTGCCTCTCCGGCGGATACATGTAACTCCACAAGTTGCACTTCTTCCCTCCGGCGGATTGCGGAGACTCGATGTCCACGCCTCGCTTAGGATAGGATTTTCTCTTCTCCTCGGCTTCTTTATCGCCAGCGACGACGCCGGTCATATTTTCGATGTTCAACAGCGTGTCCGCATCTTCTTGGGAGAGGAAGTTCAGCACTTCCGTGGCGACATGAGAAACCGGCTTGTTTGTTTCAAGAGCGGTTTTTGCAACCAAGGTGGCTTTTTTATAGCCTATTTTCGGGAGCAAAGCTGTTACAATACCAATGGAATTGTTCACGTGGCTCGCGCAGACGTCTTCGTTCGCGGTGATACCGTCGATGCACTTCTCGCGCAAGACCTTTAAGCCGTTAGACATAGAGTCTAATGAGTTTAGTAAGTTGTACACGATCACAGGCTCAAACGCGTTGAGTTGCAACTGCGCGTGTTCTGATGCCATCGATATTGCGGCATCACTTCCAATAACTTGGAAGCACACTTGATTCATCACCTCGGGGATGACGGGATTAATTTTTCCCGGCATGATGGACGATCCAGGTGCGACGGCGGGTAAATCAATCTCGTTGAAACCGCATCTCGGACCAGAGCTTAACAGACGTAAATCGTTGCATATTTTGCTCGTTTTCAAAGCGATTCGTCTCAAAATGCTCGAAAACAACAAAAACGAAGAGGTGGAACTCGATGCCTCGACGAAATCTTTCGCGCTCGTGAATGGCAATTTCGTCAACTGCCTCAAAGCGTCGATCGATTCTTTGGAGAACTCCTTGTGTGCGGTTATGGAGGTGCCAATTGCGGTGCCCCCGAGATTACACTCGTACAACGCGTTGACATTCTTCATTAAATACGCCAGATCCGACTCGAGAGAGTTTGCAAAAGATGCGAACTCTTGCCCGAGTGTCATCGGAACAGCGTCTTGAAGTTGCGTGCGACCCATTTTAACGATGTCTTTGAACTCGTCGCCCTTTTTGCGGAACGATTCAATCAACAGTTTTAGTTCGCTGACCATTTTTTCGTGATGTAAACCAACCGCGAGTTTGGCGGCAGTCGGATACGCGTCGTTTGTAGATTGGCACAAGTTGACGTGATCGTTCGGATGGACGACTTCATACGATCCGATCGGTTTATTCAAACTCAAATTCGCCAAATTTGCGATTATTTCATTCGCAGCCATGTTTGTGCTTGTTCCAGCGCCGCCTTGAATGACATCCACGATGAAATCTCCGTGATATTTGTTCGAATCCAACAAACTATCGCACGCGGTCGAAATCGCCTCAAAAATCTCTTTCGAGATTAATCCAACCTTAAAATTAGCCGTCGCGGCTGCCTTCTTGACGAATGCTAAAGCGCGAATGAACTCCGGAAAGTGACTCAGTTTCACTCCGGTGATTGGATAATTCTCCACTGCTCTTTGAGTGGCGATACCGTACAAAGCGTTCCGCGGAATAGTATCGAGTTCGCCGAGCAAATCGGACTCCGAGCGACATAATACAGTACTCGTCGTTTCGTCGCATTTTTTCGTTGCAGCTGCAGCGACGGAGGTAAAAGAAGAGGAGCACACGTATTCAGGCACGTTCCCAATGAACCTTTTTTTCTTCGCGATGTTGGTGTTGGTGTTGGTGTTGTTGTTGTTGTTGTTGTTATTGGTGATCTTCTTCTTCTTTTGTTTCGTCGTCATTTTTCTTCCTCCTTCTTCTTCTCCTCCCTCTTCGCCTCGAAATCTCAACACCTTTTCCAAATTCGTGGCTGAAAAAGTCAAAGCCGCGCTGTTGTTGTTGTTGTTGTTCTTATTCTTATTCTCATTCTTGTTCTTCTCGGTCGATGGCGAGGATTGATGAATACCATTGAACGACGACTCGCACCCACCGAGGGGGGAATCATTCGCGTCGTTCATCCGCGCTCGCACGTACTCTTCCTCTTCGCTTTCCGCGAGTTGCGCGTGAGAAAAGTTCGAGGAAGAGGAATGCGCAAAGGCACGTTTCGTTAACTGTCGTTTCAACGAGGAGCACGGGGAAATTGGTGTCGTCGCGAAGGCAGAAGTAGACGCAGAAGATGCGGACGAAATGCGATTGCGCAACTGCGCGGCTCGACGCAAATTTGTCAAACTGCGACGGAACAACATCCTTCTCTCTTCTTCTCGTCCGTTTCTATTCACCCCCCCGCGCGCGCGCGCGATAATAAATATGCGATGTGATGTGAATTTTTTTTCTGACGCGAAACGATGAGCTGGCAAACAGCTTTTCCAAAAAAAATTTTTCTTTTCCTTTTGTGTTCTTTGTTGTTGAAAATTCTGTGTGGGCACTGTTTGCAAAAGTCCGGTGCCGGGGGGGGGCGTAGGGAAAAAAAAGCAAAAAATATCAACGCGAGACGTGTGTCGGCGAAAAACGAACACCTAGGCGCTGCCAGGTGCCTACGTAGACTTTTTTCATTTTCGAATCGTCGTTATTTTATTGTAAAACACTCACACGCGCGCGCTCTCGCAACACACGCACGCACTCTCATCGTTAAAGTTGTAACACTACCGCCCGCGAACACCGATAACGATGATGTCTTCCGCGTCGTCTTCTTTGTCCGCTTCGCAAAGCTTTGTACAACAACAAAATTTTTCGTCTTCTTCTTCCTCCTCCTCTTCGGGAAGAAAGATTGCGCGTCGACACCGAATTCGCTCGAACAAAATTCAACACGTTCGAGCGGCGAAAGTGTCTTCGACCGAACAAGATGTGATCGCGAACAACGCGGTGCAAATCTTGAAACCAAACGGAGAACCGAAAGTGGTGTACATTTTCAACTCCAAAACCTGCGATGGTGGCGCGGAATTGAAGGACATTCTCGGCAACAAGTGCGTATCTTTTTTCCACATACTGTTACAACCACAAAAGTGGGCGCGAGGGTGCCTACTTGAGCTCACTAACGAACTCTGGTTTGTACACGTTTTTCTACGTCATCACTCACAAAAAGGAAAAAAAAAAAATTGTTTTTTTGGTGGGGGAAGGGTGTTCCTGAAATTTGAGTGTGAGCCCATAAAAAATCACACACACATACCACCCTCTTTTCTTCTTCTTCTTCTTCTTCTTCTTCTTTTCGACGGCGATGATAACGACGACGATAACAACACATACTAACACATAGCGCTTTCTATCATTTATAAAAAAAACGAAACAGAGGCGCGTTGTTGGCGGAGATGATGAAACTCGGCGTACCGGTGCCGCCGGGTTTTACCATCCCGGCGTCCATGTGCGAAACGTACGAGTCGTGCCGAGTTGAAGGCACCGACGCGGTTGAAGATATTTGGGCAGACGTCGAATTCGCCATTTCTGAAACCGAAAAAGAGTTGGGGAAGAAGTTCGGCGGCGAAGGCGACGCCGAACCGCTTTTGTTCTCGGTGAGATCCGGCGCCGCCGTGTCGATGCCAGGGATGTTGGAGACCGTTTTGAACATTGGTTTGAACAAAACGGTCTGCGAGAAAATTGCCGCGGCGAACGGCGGTGCGAACAAGAGGTTCGCGTACGACGCGTACAGGCGTTTGTTGGATATGTTCGGGTCGGTCGTTTTCGAGATGGACAGGAGTCAATTCGAAATGGAACTCGAACGCGTCAAGGAGAAAAAGGGCGTCGAGAAGGACACGGACTTGTCCGCGGAAGATTTGATGGAAGTGTGCGATGCGTACGAGCAAGTGTATTTGAAGGTTGATCCGAACAGGCCGTTCCCGTCGGACCCAACGATGCAATTGAAACTCGCCATCGAAGCTGTATTTGAGTCTTGGAATAAGCCGAGAGCCAAGGCGTACCGAGAAATTGCCGGCTTGAGCTCCTTGGGTGGTACCGCCGTCAACGTCCAGTCTATGGTCTTCGGTAACCTCGGGGAAACTTCTGGCACTGGCGTATGCTTTACGCGCAGACCGGATACCGGCGAGAAGATCATCTTTGGTGAATATCTTATCAATGCGCAAGGCGAAGACGTCGTCGCGGGTATTCGAACGCCAGAACCAATTTCCACGCTGTTTGAGAAAATGCCGGTCGTCGCGCAAAGTTTGCAAGATACGCTCGATAAACTCGAGATGCACTTCAAGAATATGCAAGATATCGAATTCACCATCGATTCTGGCAAATTGTTCATCTTGCAAACGAGAAACGGCAAGCGTAATGGCGTCGCCGCTATCAACGTTGCAGTGGACATGTACGAGGAAGGCTTGATCACGAAAGAAGAAGCCATCGAAATGGTCGAGTTGGATCACTTGAACCAATTGATCCATCCAGCGTTCAAAGAGACCGAAGAAGAGTACATCGATGCTAAAATCTCCACCGGTTTAGCCGCGAGTCCCGGGTGCGCCGTCGGTCGCGTCGCGTTTTCCTCCGAAGATGTCTTGGCGATGAAGAAAGCGAATCCGAAAGAAGGCGTCATTTTGTGCCGCGTCGAGACGTCTGCCGAGGATGTTTCCGGTATGCACGCCTCGAATGGTTTCCTGACGCAAAATGGCGGCATGACGTCGCACGCCGCCGTCGTCGCTCGCGGATGGGGATTGCCGTGCGTTTCGGGCGTCGCAACCATGCGAGTGGACGAGGCGAAGAAAGAGGCGTATTTCTACAGCAGTGAAAGTATCTCGCCTGCAAACTTGATTGCCACAGTGAAGTCCGGCGATTGGATTTCTTTGGATGGTGGTGAAGGGTACGTCATCAACAGGAAAGTTGAAATGAACGCCGCCGGTGAGGGCGTGTACGAACAACACCCGAAGATGGCCAAGTTCATGAGTTGGGTGGAAGAAGCGAAGAGCTTGAGCGTGTACGCAAACGCCGATACCGCGGCAGAATTGAAACTCGCCATGTATTTTGGCGCCCAAGGTATCGGATTGTGCCGCACAGAGCACATGCTTTTGGCGACCGCGGAACGTGTCTCCGTAGCACGTTCGATGATTTTGGCCAAGGATGACGCCTCGAGAGTTGAAATCTTGGACAATAAGATGGGCCCAATGCTCAAGGATGACTTCCAAGCGTTGTTCGAGCAAGCCGGTAACTTGCCAGTTACCATTCGTTTGTTGGATCCACCTTTGCACGAATTTTTGCCGACCGAGCTCGAGTTGAAGGACGAGAAGTTCGCCACGGACTTGGCGAAGAAGTGCTCTTTGGAATCCGCGGATGCGTTGAGAGAGACGTGTGAAGCCAAAAGAGAGAAGAACCCGATGATGGGTTTACGTGGCGTTCGCGTCGGTATTCTCGAACCGAAAATTACGGCCATGCAAACCAAGGCTATCGTAAACGCAATGATTGACGCGTACATTGCCACTGGCGTGCACCCGAACGGTAAAATCATGGTTCCTCTCGTTTCCACAGTCGAGGAATTTGAAAACCAACGGGCGTTAATTTTTCAAACCATCCAACAAACGTTTAATGCTCGCGCTTCCGAAGTAAGTCGAGCCGACGTGCTCGGACCGGACAACCGCGAAATTCCGATCGGCATGATGTGCGAAACGCCGCGCGCTTGCATCGTTTCCGGCAATTTGGTCGAAGAAGGCGCCGCATTCATGAGCTTTGGTTCCAACGATTTATCGCAACTTTCTTTTGGTTTCTCCCGAGACGATGCGAGTTCGTTCTTGGAGAAGTATAAAGAATTCGGCATCATCGAGACGGATCCGTTCAACACCATCGATGTTGATGGCGTCGGGGAATTGATCAAAATGTCCGTCCAAGGCGCCAGAGCGGTGAATTCAAAGATTCCAGTTTCGGTATGCGGCGAGCACGGCGGCGACGAGAAGTCCATCGCATTCTTCCACGAAGCCGGATTGAACGTCGTCTCGTGTTCGGCGTTCCGCGTTTTGGGCGCGAGATTGGCCGCTGCTAAAGCCAATATCGCCAACCCGAAGTCCACTTCCAAAGGAGGCGCCGGCCCTCGTTAAAATAAATAGTCTGCGAGAGCGACAAAAAAAGAGTTTACGAGAGAGAAAGAGAGATGACACGAACGAAAGAAAGGGACGAGATAATACCACCACATTGTTGTACATGTCAAAATATCGGAAGAGCTTCCTCTTGTCGTCGGAAAAATAAAAGTGAGAGAGTGTAAAAAAACAGAAATACGATGGCGAGAGCAAGTTGCGCGCGCGGCGGTTTTTCACCCCATGTAAAACATCTTTATTCGCATGAGATTCCGCTCAACACACAACACACAGCTTGTAAAATTTATCAACACACATTCTATAAGCATAACAATACATCTAATTCTCTAACACGCCAGCGCTTACCTCGCCTAAGAGTCCAATAACCGCGGAGAACCCAAACGTGATTATAAACGCCACCAATACGGGATTATCCAACGAGAAAAAGTCCGGTGTTTTTCGCGCTCTTTGGATTATGATATCGATGTCCTCGCTTTTCGTTTTGTCGCCACCGCCTTCGGTGTCTCCCAATCCAATCGTTTCTTCTTCTTCACCATCATCTCGCAACAAATACTTCGTCTCTGGGTCTATCTTCATCAACCACTCGGTGAAAAACCATCTCTCTAACGTTCGCGACTCGTCCCGTTTCAACTCCTCTAAGTATGTCTTCAGTTTGCCTTGATTTTTGTTCACCGCCAAGTTGATTCGCGCGGCTGGGACGACCACAAACCACCAATACGCGACGGTAATCGAGACGACGCCTAGAACGGCGAACTGCGCGTTCAACGCTCCGGGTTCCAGAGGTGATGGCGTGTATTTTATGGCTTCAAAATCAGCCGGCAACGGTTGAATACTACTGACAGCGGTCGCTTCGGAAACGACTGAAGCTCTCGTCGTCGTCGAAATCGTCGTCGTCGTAACCGCTCTCCTGCGCTTCGTTTTGTACGCGAGGGATGCGAGAGGAGCACAGCCGCCGCGAGGACGCGTAGCCGCGGACGAGGAAGACGAAGTGAACGAGGACGAGAGCGTTCGCGGGCAGGTGGTCATCGGTAGTATCATCGCGAGGAGGTCGTAAAGACACCAACGAGAGAAGGATTATGCTTTTGGTGTGTGACGTCGAGGAAAAAAAATGCCACCTGGGCACAACAAACGACAAACGAACACGATTTCTTTCCACGAGCTGCTTCTCCTTCACGGTCCTTTTCTTCGTGTGGGTGTGCGTTTCGCCTTCTCCTCCACGAAAAAAAAAACGGGAAAAAAATCGGTGGCAGAAATTTGAACTCGCATCATCGTACCAAAAAGTTCGTTATTTTTCTTTTTGCAGAGCCGGCGCTTTTATTCACCTGCAGCGCGTGTTTCTGTTCTCCTACACACACACACAAACAACGCAAAAAGCATTTTGATCCGTAGCGACCTATCAACAATAACGATGCATTCTTCTTCTTCTTCTTCTTCTTCTTCTTTTTCTCTCTCTCTCTCGCGCGCGTTGAAGGCGTCGCGAAAGATGAAGAGCCGCGACGAGAGAAGAATTACGCCGAGGTCAAAAAAAATGTCGAAACGTTATTTTGTCAATTTTGCCGCAAACGGCGACGACGACGATCGAGCGATGGTAGCCGCAGAGCAGATCGCGACTTCGAAGAGTACGATTGACTCCTCTAAAGTCGATTTCGCCATGCCGAACAGGTTGTTGTCCTCCGATCTCACCACGGTACGTTTTAGTTTTTCCCAAAGCGTACGTACGTATATAAAAATATCAGAGTTTAAAATTTTGTCTTTTTCCTCCTGCTGCTCTTTTTTTTTTGACCAGAGCAGAGGGGGTGCCTCTCTCGTTTCAGTTTTCTTCCAAAACGTCTCGTTATTGACTTGGATATTTTATTTGTGTTTGATGGAAACAGGATGAAATCGAAGACGCGCGATTTCGAACGTACACGATGCACATTCGCTCGGGATTCCCGGACAAGAAAGAAAGCAACAGCAGTTTTGACTGGGAACAACCGTCCGCGTTGAACGTTTGTATCATAGGCACGGACGGAAGGGCGTTGATGGAACGCATCGATTCGTTTTCCGCGGACGGGTGCGAAGGCAGGTTCAACGTTCCCGGTAAAACGGACGTCGTGACGTTTCGAGCGAGAGAGGTTGGGACGCCGACCGCATTGTGGGTTAGCGTTGAAGGAAAACACGTGAAATCGTGGACGTTGGATTGTATTTCCATCGTGGATACTTTCGATGAGCATCCAGAGGAAAACGCGATTAATTTTCCAACCAAGTATTACGATTGCGATGTGGTCAAAGCCGGAGCGTTGGAACTTCGTCCAGGGGAAGTGAAGAAGAAGTCACCGGAACAGATTGAGATGGAAAGAGAAGTTTCCATGCATAATTACGACGCGTACAAAATGAGACTGTTTTGTTTCACGGCAGGTATCATCGCCGCTGGTTTCACTTTTGAGTTTACAAAAGGCGACATCGAACAGGCGAAAGCGTTTGCGAGCGGAGGCGTGATTGGTGTTTTGTACATGCAAATGCTTACGAAATCTATCGATCAGTTCTTCAGTGGAGTCGACGAAGAGGAAGAGAAGAGGAAGAGGAGTGAAAGCGAAGGCGAAGATGGAGGAGAGCCGACGGAATCTCCGTTCGCACATCTTCAAAAGATCGCAGATATGATCATTGGAAGTACACCGGCGCGAATGTCGGTCGTGGCGTACTTTGGTTGTCTCGCCGCGCAACATTTTGGCGCCGACCACTGCTTGGGATGGACTATCTTTGGGTTCTTTTCGTACAAATTTGCCGTCTTTCCAGCGACCTTTTCACACTTCGGCGATGAAGAGATTGACTTGGAAAGTTTCGAAGCGTTGAATGCCATTCCTATTTCAACCTCGGGAGGTGAAAACACCGAAGGCAAATTTGGTCCGCTCTAAATTGGAGATGTTGAGTGTGGGAATGTATAATACTACGACAAAAATAACATGCCGGTGTGTGAGCGTTTTCAAATTTTGTATCATTAGTTTGTATCATTAGTTTTATTGTTATCTGTATAATGTGAGAGTACCTGGCATATTGAAAAAGCACTCGATCACGTCCATCTATCCTCGTTGTCTTCAAAATCTCTTCGTGGCGCTCGGTCTTCATTTGAGAATCGTCGTTCGCCACGTCGCCCTCCGCCTTCTCGACCGCCATATCTTCCTCCAGATCTACCAAATCCTCTACCTCCTCTATTTTCGAAATTACCTCTACCTCTACCTCCTCCTGAATCTCTTTGTCGCGGCTGAGGGCAGTCTCTTGATATGTGCCCGAATTCGCCGCAGTTGAAACACGGACCACTTGAACCACCTCTGCCGCCACCTCTACCGCCGCCTCTTCCTCCAAAATCTCTTCTTCCGCCGCGTTCAAATCCTCCTCGCTCTGAATATCTGTTATCGTAGTTATTAAACCGCTCTCTTCCACCAAAACCTCTTCTGCTGCCCTCGTCGTCGTAATCTTCTCTTCGTTCGCGTTGACTTTCGAGTATGCGTTGTTTACCAACCTGGCGTCCTCTCGTTTCTGGGTTCCATGTTGTGATACCATCCGTGCGTCCAGCACCACCTTCATATCTCAACAAGTGCGCTTTTCGGTTTCGCTCCTCGATTGCGTTAATTTTCTCGCGAACTGTGAATTTAGACTCCCCGAAAGAAGTTGCTCGAGGTTTCGGTGCTTCCGGTTCCCTGTAGTTTGGGTCCTTTGGAACGACTGCTTTTTCCATAATAGATCTGAGCACGTTCGAAGCAACACTTTTCGGCGGTAAATCGCTGAATTGATCTGGATCTTCTATGTAGGATAAACTCATAATTATGCGCATCAAGTCTGTGAAATGCAACGTCGGGTTCACGGCCTGAATTTTCGTTGGGCCGTTCAAGCTTGCACATTTCCCCCGCCAATGAGAGCAATCCACTTGGAAAGCGTTCCGCAATCTTGACATCGCGGATACGAGTTTTCTCGAAGCCAGAAGCTTTGGAATGGGCCAATCGAGGAGTTGATACAACTGTGCTTCCGTGACGGCATTATCAAAAATATCGCGACGATCGCGACAAAACGCGATGATCATTCGTTTCCTATCTCCTAAATCCGTAATCGTGAGATCTTCAAACTCGTCCTCAAACCTCGATTTGAAATCGCCTTCCCCGTCATCATCATCATCATCATCTTTAGAGGACGACGACGATGATGTGGGTCCATCTCGCTCTTCTCCGTTATAGTCTACACCACCTTGCGCCCACGCGGGAACGTTCGAATCTACGCCTGCCTTTGAGGACGAAGACGAAGACGAACCTCTCTGATACTCTGGCGACGGTTGCGCGTAACCTTGCGATTGCAACATGGCTAAAAATTGAACGTATTCTGGCCAATCGGCGCCCCAAATCTCGTTCGAAACTAACGTGTCTGATGCGGCGAGTATGCTGTGTCGCTCTTCTTTTCGTTCTTCCTCGTCGTCGTCGTCGTCGTCCATCTCCATCTCTCGGTCATCGTCATCGTCTGTGGCTTTCAGTGCAAATCTAGTGGAGGTGACAATTCCTCTTCGTCTGCTTTTAGTACCTAGGACGACTGCTCCGCTTTTCTGTCGATGCGGGGATCTGATGCATTGTCTGACGACAATGACGCTGCTGTTGTTATTACTTTTATTATTAGTGGTAGCAGAAATAGTTCGAAAGTTCGACGAACAACAGCAACGCGTCGCTGGCGAAGTCATCGTCGTGTTGTTGTTGGTTATGCTAATTTTAACCCGGCGGCTATCAACGTTGTTGAAGAGTTTGGTTCTCGCTGCTGCTGCTGCTGCTGTTGTCGTTCTAAAAATGTAAACGGAGCGCGAGAGCATTCAAAGAGAGGAAGCGGGATGGAAAGATGAACCGATGATAAAAATGATGCGATGATGTGTGGGTAATCGTGGTCGTCCGTCGCGTGCTTTATCTCTTTTAAATGTTTGAGGCATTGAAAGGGAGTACGAAGGTGAAAAAAAAATACAACTGGGTGAGACATACCGTCCAGTAATAAATGAGAATAATAATAACAAAGGAAACGCGCTAAAGCCAACATTATCGTCACTATCTTCTTTACATCTCTTTCAAATACTTCTCGTAGCCGTTTGTCATCAACTTGTCCGCTTTATTCAAAACCACATCCGTCATGTTGTCTTGGTACTCCTCCATCTTTTTCAACACTTCCGGCTCGTACGCGCCAACAATTCTAGCCGCTAATAAACCCGCGTTCGCGGCGTTGCCGATGGCTACGGTGGCAGTCGGTACACCTTTTGGCATTTGTACGATAGAAAGCAAAGAGTCCATGCCGTCGAGATATTTCAGAGGCACCGGGACACCGATTACTGGTAAAGGTGTCATTGCGGCAACCATACCGGGAAGGTGCGCCGCCCCTCCGGCACCGGCAATGATAGCTCGAATACCTCGGGTGTGCGCCTTTTTGGAGTATTCAAACATCTCTTGGGGTGTTCTGTGCGCAGAAATGACCGTCACTTCACACTTGATCCCAAAATCTTTGAGCACGTCCGCGGCAGCCGCCATGGTTGGCAAATCAGAATCCGAACCCATGATGATCCCAATCGACGGTTGGACGCTGTAATCATCCCCGGTTATTTCTGACATGCGTTCTTTCGCTTCGTTCAAAGATGCACCGACGGTGGTTATGTGACCTACTTTTCTCGCTTTTTTCACCTCTGGTTTTTCGTACCAATGGACGCTCGCGCCCGGGACGGTCAGCGCTTTACCCATCATTCTGTGGCATTTCGTCATGGCTTTTTCGCCGTCGCCATCGCCTAAGATGTTTTTCATGACGCTACCACCAACTTTCAATTTCGGGTTACCTAACGGCCAACCACAAATAGCTCGTAAGTGCATCTCGTATTGCGAGCAGTTACACGCTTCGATGGTGTAATGTCCAGAGTTGTGCGGTCTCGGTGCGCACTCGTTCAACAAGACTGTCTCGCCATCCTCGAGCAAAAACAGCTCCACGCCAAAAATTCCGGCCCCTTCGAACGAGGCAACTGCAGATTTCGCAACAGCTTGTGCTTTCTCAGCCAACTTGTTGGAAATCATCGCTGGCGCGAAGGTTGTATCGCAAATGTTGTCTTCGTGCACGGTTTCTACGACTGGGTACGCGACGACTTCGCCGGATTTCGATCTCGCCACCATCACCGCCAACTCTCTTTCAAAAGGCACCCACTTCTCCGCGTACAAACCGGTATCAAATCCACCGAGGGATTTAAGCGCATCGTTCAAATCGTTGGCCGTTTTCGCCACCGCGTTGCCTCTCCCGTCGTAAGCTAACCTTTTACTCTTCAACATCAACGGAAACCCAAACGCGTTGACGGCATTTTGCAACTGCGCTTCGTCCGGAACGTCCATGAACGGTCCAATCTTCACGTTATTATCTCGAAAGTGTACCTTTTGCGCGTATTTATCCTGAATCGTTCGTAACGTCTTTGGAGTCGGCTGCACGTCGATGCCGTTTTTGACCAACTCGTCGAGCGCGTCGCAGTCGATGTGTTCAATCTCAACCGTAACCACATCGCAATCTTTCGCGAATTCCATCACCGCAGCTTTGTCTCGAAACGATCCAATCGTTTGTTCCGCGGCAATCGAAGCTGGACAAGAGGGTTCCGTAGGATCGATAACGTTTAAACGAACCCCCATTGGCGCGCCGGCGATGGCGAGCATTCGTCCGAGTTGTCCTCCACCCAAGATGCCAATCTTAGCATCTCTGGGTAAGCCATTATTGTCTGAATACTTCATCTGATTGCTGCTGCCGCTATTACTACTCGCCATCGCAGTGGTGGAGATGGTTCTATTATTATATCTGCTAAAACTGTTTTTCTTCTTTCTATTTATCGTCGCCGTCGTTCTCGTCTTCATCGTTTGTTTTTGAAGTTGTTGTTTAAAACCACCACCTCCCGTCGAGGAAGAAGACCCAATCACCATCCCGGCTGGCGCAGCAGCAGCGGAGAGAGCCATGGCGTTTTAATGCTCTTCTTTCTTTCTTTCTGTTGTTGTTGTTGCTGTTGCTGTTGCTGTGTGTCTTTGAACACGTTGAAATATGTGTAGAGGTGTGTTTATGAGGAGAGAGCGTTTTTAAAACAGTAGCGTGTGTTTTTGTGTTTTTCCAAAACCGCCGTCACTCCACGCTTGAACGATGCGTCGACTCGCAAAGCTAAGTGCACAAAACAAAAAAAAAGCGCAGTCAGGCAGTAGAGAGCAAGCGCGGACGTCTCGCGTCCTTTCGCGAATTTAAAAAGATATCCAAAAAATAAAAAATATCCCTCTTCCGGGTCCAAAAAACGCCTCTACTCCCTCATTACAAAACTCTTCCGCCCTCTTCGCTGCAGCTATACATATATACATACATATATTAAGCGCGGCTCGAGTCCGTCGGCTCGAGTCTAGTGAGAGAGAGAGAGAGAGAGAGAGAGAGGAAGTGAAAGTCCCCCCCCGCGCGCGCAAAAAAAAAGAGATACAGAGAGTGAATTTAACTGAGTCTTAAATAAAAAGGTGGGCACTAGGGCACACCACTTAAGTGTCGGAGAAGAGGCGCCCAAACGTCGCGCCCACAAAAAAAAAAACTTGGGCATCTCTCTCCCCGGCGCGATGACGACGACGACGTCTTCTTTCGCGGCGATGGAAGAGGATGCGATGATAAAAGAACACATGAAGCTCGTTCCGGTGAGATACGCGAGA
>Ga0181595_10001761_pt1 | contig 22772 bp, 10 predicted proteins | sample 041ome_7_FD_145604 | JGI IMG/M metagenome (GOLD analysis project Ga0181595, IMG submission 145604) | Coastal salt marsh microbial communities from the Groves Creek Marsh, Skidaway Island, Georgia - 041401AS metaG (spades assembly) | ecosystem: Environmental > Aquatic > Marine > Intertidal zone...
CAATCCGTGGCTATTGGCTCCAATGCCGGACAATCGTACCAAGCAACCCAGTCGGTGGCTATGGGAGACAACGCTGGTCAAGTGGCTCAAAACACTCAATCTGTGGCCATTGGTTTTGAATCCGGTAAGACCTCACAAGGTCAACAATCAACCGCCCTTGGCTTTCAATCGGGACAGACGTCCCAGGGGTCCCAATCAGTCGCTATCGGTCACGAAGCTGGTCAGACCAACCAAGGATCTCAATCCGTTGCTATTGGGGATACCTCTGGACAAACAGGTCAAAATGCCCTTTCGGTGGCTATGGGCTACCAAGCGGGTCAGTCCTATCAAGGAGCTGCATCCGTGGCCGTGGGCTTTCATTCTGGACAAACAGGTCAAAATGCCTTTTCGGTGGCTATAGGCTACCAAGCGGGTCAGTCCTATCAAGGAATTGAATCTGTGGCTGTAGGTTATAGATCGGGTCAATCCATACAGGGTTCTCAATCAATCGCCATGGGTTTTGAGTCGGGTCAAATTGGTCAAAATGCACAAAGTATCGCACTCGGATATCAAGCTGGTCAGATCAACCAAGGATCTCAATCCGTTGCTATTGGGGATACCTCTGGACAAACAGGTCAAAATGCCTTTTCGGTGGCTATGGGCTACCAAGCGGGTCAGTCCTATCAAGGAATTGAATCTGTGGCTATAGGCTACCAATCCGCTCAAATTGACCAAGGGGAGCAATCCATAGCCATTGGCTCCAATGCCGGACAATCGTACCAAGCTACTCAATCAGTGGCTATGGGTTCTAACGCTGGCCAAGATAGACAGGGGACTCAATCTGTGGCTATAGGCCACCAAGCTGGCTGGAGGATTCAAGGACCCCAATCTGTCGCCGTTGGTTTCTGGTGTGGTCGTGTACACCAGGGAACTCAATCGGTGGCTGTTGGATACCGAAGCGGCTATTGGGATCAAAGAGCCTATAGTGTGGCTATAGGCTTCCAATCGGGATTTTCAACTCAGAGTAGTTTTAGCGTCGCCGTGGGACTTGAAGCGGGTTACGAAAGTCAAGGTCCTTTTACGGTGGCTATAGGGTCGAAAGCGGGCTATTGGTTACAAGACGATGACTCCATCGCCGTGGGTTATCGTGCGGGTGAGAGCTATCAACAATCTAGCGCCGTCGCTATTGGGTTCGAAGCGGGTCAATTGACCCAAAACACCTCCGCAGTGGCTTTGGGACGACAAGCGGGTCAGAGCTCTCAAAGTACGAACGCCGTCGCTGTAGGGTACAAGGCGGGTTGGAGAAGTCAAGGCCCCAGATCTATCGCTATAGGGTACCGGTGTGCGGAGTCAAATCAGGGAAGCCAAGCCGTGGCTCTGGGGTACTTCGCAGGTCGGGACAACCAACACAACAACACCATTGTCCTCAACAGCCGGAACAACTCTACCCTACAAACAACCGCCGCCAGTGCGTTCTATGTGAAACCCCTACGCAACCAGACTGGTACGGCTATGTATTACGACACAACAAGTGGTGAAATTTCATACTCCAGCTCCGATGATCGTCTGAAGGTCAAGGAAGTGCGCATCAAGGACGCGACCACGACGCTCATGAAACTGTCGCCACAAAGCTACTTCAAAAAGTTCAAATTGGATGAATCCGACATTTCACATTACGAGTCTGGTCTCATGGCGCAAGACGTGTGGTACGACGCACCCGAATTGAGACACACCGTTCACTTGGGGGCGTACGCTGACCCAACACCGGAAAAGCCCCCAGCCCCCAGTGATAATCTCGAAGACGATCCAGACTATTCCGCGTGGGGAAGTGATCCTGCACAAGTCCAATACGATCAACTCATTCCGTACACGATCAAGTCCATTCAAGAAATCGTCACCGAACTTCCTCGTTCAAAGACCACCGTCTCCAACGTGTGGGGTCAAAACATTGTGGGTTGCGTCGTGAGTGCGAACGCAAACGCCCATAAAACGAATACGACACCCATCGTGGCGCTCTCGAATGTCTACATGGACAAGAAATGGTACGGGGTCGTCTCTAACAAAACGACGGATACCAACGATTACGATACGCTCGTGGACACCAAGGGTGATACTCAAATCTGGGTCACAGACGTCGGTGGACCCCTCGAGTCTGGCGATCTCGTGACCACGTCCAATGTGGCTCCCGGGTATACACAAAAACAAGGCGACGGCGCTCTTATGAACTATACAGTCGCCAAGGTCACTCAAGACTGTGATTTCACAGAACCCACACGAAGACCCATTCGTGTACCAAAACGAGAAATGTCGAATGTGGTGTACTACATTCAAAAGACTGAAGTCATTGTCGATTTATATGAATATGAACAAAACTTGTGCGAACGACGCAAGACGAAGAAAACCAAGACCGTGTACCGAAAGATTCACGAGGAGGGTCAAGATACTATGTATTTAGACGCCGATGGCAACGAGGTGAGTAAGCGAAAGTATGAGACACTCGCGGAGAATGAACGAAGCAAATTCAAGTACAGCGATGAGGAATCGATCGATGACGTGACACCAGAAGAACAATCTCAATACACGGAGACACAAAAGACTGTCTACTATAGAGTGGACATTGTAGAGAGCCCCGTGGAGATAGAAGAAGGTGCATACGACGAAACTGAGATTCGCCAAGAACTTGTCGGTGTCCTCGATGAAAACGGTCAAATCGTCTGGGAAGAGACGGGTGAAACCGAGCCCGTATATACCCTCGTGGATCATGGCAACTACAAGGCGGCGCTCATGTCTGCGAAGTTGGTCTAATGTCGTTTATTAGACAGTGGTCCACATCGAAAATGCCACAGACACCCTCCTCAAACTCAAACCCCAAAACTATGATAAGTTGGAAGATATTGGGAGTTCAAATGTCATTGGTCATGAATCGGGTCTTATGGCTCAAGATCTGTGGTACGACGCACCCGAATTGAGACACATTGTCGTATTAGGTGAGGGGGCAGAGCCAACTGAAGAAAAGCCTCCGGCACCTTCAGATGACCCACAAGATGATCCAGATTATAGTGCTTGGGGATCAAATGCATCAACTGATTCCATTCCTTGTGAAGTCTATACAGGAATTGGAGACAAGAATTAAAGTTTTAGAAGGTGGTTAAAGTTAAAAATGTCTCTTATTAGTAGAGATGTCTGGCGCTCTTGTTCAGTTAATATCCAGGGGCGTTCAAGATGTATATATCACAAATCAGGAGAGTGGTACATCCCTCTTTAGAACAAAATACACGCGTCAAAAAAATTTTTCACAGTCCCCCAAACTGATAAAGAAAAATCTATCGAGTTCGGATAACACAATCACAGTTCCAACCTATGGTGATCTTCTCGATGGTATTTGGTTAGAGGGTGATGACCTTCTTACTAAATTTGACGGTGCGCGTTTTGACCTGTATATAGGTGGTACACTCGTTGATTCGCAAACATATGACTACATGACGGGTATATGGCAAAATTATTTGGCTGACACATACACGAAATCTCAAGAAATCAATAACGCGGTTTCAAGTTCTAACATTAATTTTCTACCACTTCATTTTTTCTTTTGTGACAACGACATGTTTTTACCCCTCGTGGCACTTCAATACCACCCAGTAGAAATAAAAGTCACATTTGAAAATCACGCAGCTACCAACGTTCGCGTGTGTGGAAGTTATATATTTTTGGACACCGATGAACGGGAGTATTTCGTGAATAACAAATTAGAATTTCTCATCACACAGGTTCAAAGACATGCATATACAGATCCTAAAATTGATCTTTCTTACTTCAATCACCCGGTGAAAAGTATTTTCTTTGGTTTCAAGGCGAAGGAACGAACCCTTGTAAATGATAAATTTACATTTGATACGGCTGACATAATTTTAAATGGCTCACCATTGGTTGAAGATATGACCCCAGTCTATTTTCACACTGTACAAAATTACAAATATTCCAAGTATGGTATTATCCAATACGATGAAATTGAAAAGGCTGCTTTTTATACTAGATACTACGTGTATCACTTCTGTAGAAATGCATCTACACACACACCGAACGGTACTTGTAATTTTAGTCGTCTCGATAATGCAGAACTTGTGATTAAAAATCCAGTAAAAGGAAGTAGTAGAACAAATGAAGATATAGTTGTTTATGCCTTAAACTATAATGTAATTCGTATCCAGAACGGAATGGCTGGAATTTTATTCGGAAACTAATATATATGCCGTTCCTTGGCAACGCCGGGCAACTCACGCATATTTTTGTCACCACTCTTGGCGAGAACAATGGTAATGGTGACAAAAATGTATCTATCGATGGCGCTGTCAAAGCAAGTGATTTTCAAGTACAAGCGGGTTCGTTAGCAAATATTTCCCCAACTCTACAAGCGGTAACGGAACAGTCCGCCACCACGTCGGTGACCCTACAACTGGCAAATCCCACTACGAGTCTTATCGCTTCAGGTGAAGTCATAGCTACCACTTTCAGGGGTTCTGGTTCGGGTCTTACTAATATACCAGCCGCTGTTATTACTGGTTCCTTATCACCTCAACGTATCGGTGCTGCAACAATCACGGCAGAAAAACTCGCAACAAATGCTGTAATAACAAATAAAGTCGCTGATTCGGCAATAACAACATCTAAAATTGAGGATTTAAGTGTAACAGGTGATAAAGTTGCCAACTCCACAATAACAGCAGCTAAAATAGCCAATGGAAGTGTCACTAGTGAAAAAATTGCAAATGGTGCGGTGACTGCAGATAAAATCGCACCGGGTGCCGTTGGTACAGCTTTTATTGGAGATGGTAACGTCACAACCCCCAAAATAGCTGATTTAGCTATTACCACCACAAAACTTGCCGATAATGCCGTGACGACGGCTAAACTCACTGATTCATCTATTACCACATCCAAAATAAATGACACATCCGTGACAACCGCGAAGTTGGGTGACGCCTCTGTCACGACCACGAAGTTAGGTGATACATCGGTGACAAGTACAAAATTGAGCGACGCCGCCGTGACGACTACGAAGATTTCCGATCAAAGTGTCACCGCGGCAAAGATAGCGAATGGTACGATCACAGGTACACAGATTCAAGACCTCAGTATATCACTCTCAAAACTTGAGTCAACTGAATTAACACTTGGGCAAATTGAAAACAATCAAATTGCGGGTTCAAAACTCCAAAGACACACAGTTACTGGTGGAAGCGCTTCACTCATCGGTGATAATAGAAGTGAAATAGGTCTACTCACAATTCACAATGATAATATTCAAAATGCTACAATAGATGTCGGTAAATTGAACAATACAGTCACCCTACAAGCGGTTACCACAAAAGGTGCATCAACTGACCGGGTTGTAAGTATTACAAACACAACGCCATCTTCATCTACAGGGACTGGCGCTCTCAAAGTATCTGGAGGTCTCGGTGTTGGTGGAGCTGTTTACGCGACCAGTTTTATTGGTGATGGTTCAGGACTTACTGGTGTCCCCACAACCTTACAGGCGGTTACCGAGGGTGATGCATCAACTGACCGGGTTGTAAGTATTACAAACACAACGGCATCTACATCTACAGGGACTGGGGCTCTCAGAGTATCTGGGGGTCTCGGTGTTGCCGGAGCTGTTCACGCAACCAGTTTTATTGGTGATGGTTCGGGACTTACCGGTGTCCCCACAACATTACAGGCAGTTACCGAGGGTGATGCATCAACTAACCAAGTGATAACTATTACAAACACAACGGCATCTACATCTACGGGGACTGGGGCTCTCAGAGTATCTGGAGGTCTCGGTGTTGGTGGAGCTGTTTACGCGAACAGTTTTATTGGTGATGGTTCGGGACTTACCGGTCTCCCATTAACACTTCAAGAAGTTACAGAGGGTGGTGCATCAACTAATAGGGTTTTAAGTATTACAAACACAACGCCATCTTCATCTAAAACGACGGGGGCTGTCGTAATAACCGGTGGTCTCGGTGTTGGTGGAGCTGTTTACGCGACCAGTTTTATTGGCGATGGTTCGGGACTCACCGGTGTCGCCACAACCTTACAAACGGTTACGAGTGGTTCTGGAAATTCATCAAGTAATAAAATTCTGTTAACAAATTCCGAAGACGCAACTTCTGGGCAAACTGGTGCTCTTCAGGTAACCACAGGTGGTCTAAGCGTTGCTAAAAATATACATGTCGGTAAAGATGTAATTGTCAGTGGGAATCTTGTGGTAAACGGAACCACAACTACAGTGGATTCTACTTCACTTACAGTTAGGGATACTATCATTTCACTTGGTCAGGGGAATGACAGTGGTAGTAAGGATGTTGGTTTAATTTTTGGTAAATTCAATTCAAATGTAGCCATTTTTTACGATATATCGGATTCAAAGTTAAAGTTTGGTTTAACAAATAGTGACGCATCATCTAATCAAATCACCTTGGATGAGACGGGTAATTTACCTATAGATATATCAGGTCCTGTAACTGCAACCAGTTTTAGTGGTAGTATAGATGGGAGTAACATAGATTCTGGATCCATTGGTGTGGATCGTCTTCCAGATGCGTCTACAACTGCGCAAGGTGTTGTGCAGTTGAATAACCTGACAACCAGTACATCAACCACGCAAGCTGCAACCGCAAATGCTGTCAAGACAGCCTATGATCGTTCCTCGTGGAGTACGGGTTCGTTTACGAGTACTACGGCATCTTCATCTACAGTGACTGGGGCTGTCGTAATAACCGGTGGTCTCGGTGTTGGTGGAGCTGTTTACGCAACCAGTTTTAGTGGTAGTATAGATGGGAGTAACATAGATTCTGGATCCATTGGTGTGGATCGTCTTCCAGATGCGTCTACAACTGCGCAAGGTGTTGTGCAGTTGAATAACCTGACAACCAGTACATCAACCACGCAAGCTGCAACCGCAAATGCTGTCAAGACAGCTTATGATCGTTCCTCGTGGAGTACCGGAGTATTTACCAGCACCACAGACTCAACAAGTACAACGTCGGGAGCGCTTCAGGTACGCGGTGGTTTGGGAGTGGCCAAAAAGATTTACGCCGGTGACGATATTACCGCCTTTTCAGACAAACGTTTTAAATCGAATATAGAGAGAATTGAAAGCGCCCTTGATAAGGTGTGTCAAATGGGTGGATACACATTCGATCATCGAGGTGAACGAAAAACAGGTGTTTTAGCACAGGAGGTGAAAGAAGTTCTCCCGGAAGCTGTGTACGGTTCTGAGGAGACGACATATTCTGTGGCATACGGTAACCTAGCGGGTATTCTCATCGAAGCCATCAAAGAACTTCGAAATGAAATTCAACAATTAAAATAAACCATTTTTACCAAGTTTCATAACTCAAACGAGGTAAAAAAGGGGATCCTTTTACTTTTCCATAGAATCGGCGAGTGCCAAAATAAGAACGCCGACGACAAAAGCCATCACTGCGTAATTACATTCTGTTTCTTCGAGACCCGCTTTGGTCTCGGGTTTTTCCACGACGGCTACTTCCTGACGCCGCACGGGAGGTTCTAGCTCCTCAAGGGGACAATAACCTATCATTATTATACTTTACTTAGAGATTAATTTCGGTCTTCTTTTTTCTGCGGGTTCTCTTTGGCTTGGACGCGTCGACGTTCACCTCCTTCACCTCACCCCCTGTTGATTCGCCAGAAATCGAGACAATGTCAGAGATATCATCGTCATCAACTTGTTGTGTGGTCGCGCTTATAGTTGATGTATTCATTGGTGGTGGTGGTGGCATCATGATTCCACCCATGAGACTGGAAATGTCAACACCGGGGCCTCGCATCTCGTAGTTACCCGTACCACCGACTGGAGCATCGACTGCGGGTTGGTCTGGTGATCGCGTCGTATTTTGGACAGCAGTCATCATATTCTTTACGAGATCTGGATTCTGTTTGAGAACATCATTCATATTTGGCAACGCTGTCTTAAACATGCTATTCGTCAAGTGAAACATCATCGCCGAACCACCAAGCATCATGATAAGCTTGATTTCTGGTGCGACTGTGACCTTGGACCTGTATTTAACATATAGTTCTTCGAAAACACCATCATAGTCGTCGACATTTTCCATCACTGACTCAGACCAACCCTCAAGCTGAATCTCAAATGGGTTGTACCTCTTGTTAAGGAATTCAAGACCTGTCACACAGGCAATTAGCATGCGCCTGGAGAATCGGATAGATTGTTCGACGTCAATACTATATGTAATTCTCTTTACTTCAGAGCGTAGTTCTTCAAGATTTGAATACGCGTTGAGTCGTTTGTTTACATTAAACCCCTTCTTTTCAAGTCGAGCCAACTTGTTGAGAAGGTCGGTTTTTTCTTCATCGACCGACGTGTACCCCTTGGACGGTCTTTCACTTTCTTCACCACCCATTGGTTCGTCGTCATCATAAAAAGTTGGTTCATCTTCACCGTAGTCAACTTCTTCGTCGGGGTAAGATTGGGTGGGGGCTGTTTGTTTGTTTGGATTTACGAACGCATCCATAGCTTCTTGGTGTTGTGGTTGTGGTTTAGGTCTCCTCGGATCAGCCGGACGATGCACAGGCTGGGGTCGGGGAATTGAAATTTCAATCTCATCCATCAGGGCCTGTTCGTCAGCGTCCAATTTCATCACATGAGTACTACCACGATCAATGACTATTTCTTCGTCCATCTACTCTCTATAAGGAAACTATTAAATTACCTTTAACGCACTTTAGAAAAATATATATGTATATTATAAATGTTTAAGTTCAACCGAACGAACCGAAACGCGATCACATCGATCCTCGTTCTCATGGCGATCATCATTGTCCTCTCTACTATGCGAAGTGGTTATCAACCCAGACCAATCACCATAAAGACGGTGAGTGAAAAGTCTATCTTTGATCTCGAACACAAGTTGGAGTGTGCGGCTGGACAAGGAAAGGAGGGTAGTCCATATTCTATGAGCCTCACTCCAGGGGGTCTCTGTGGTGCGTCCAAGCTTGTCGACGGACACGCGTCTTATGGAATTGAGGGGGGAATCGGTGGATCTTTAATCTAAGCTAATATAAATGGCGCTGATCACTTCACCCACTGAGACCATTCCAGATCTCAATTATGAATATCACACTATCACTTTAGATTCCATTGGACAAGCGAGTGCCAATACTTTTACCTGTTATCTTGAACAACCACTTCGTAACGTTGTTCAGGCTAGACTCCTTGCAGCCCACATTCACTCGAATGTAGTGACTGAACATTGTTATGTTTCCATTGAAGAACTTGATACAAACTTCAATGATCGTGCATCTAATGTTCTCGGTGGTCAGTCAACCATGACAATTCTTCGCAATGCGTTTGCGAGTCTCGTGACAGAGAACACTTCACACGCCACAGGTGATTCTCTTATCGTGTTTAAAGATAATTATCCAATTGCCAACCAGTACATTGACCCCATCAGTCGCGTGGATCGCTTCAGGGTTACGATTAGGGATCAAAATGGAAACACTATCAAAAATCCATCCGTCTCCGCGGACAACTTTTTGGTGATTCGTTTCGTGTGTAGAAAACCAAACTTGTAATTTTCTTATATTAAAGTAGTATACAATGTCTTCGGGTATTGTTCAGTTAGTGTGTATGGGGGCTCAGGATGAACACATCGTCGGTGATCCTGAGATTTCATTTTTCAACTCAACATTTAAACGACACTCCAACTTTTCACAGTCCATCGAAAAGCAGGTAATTCACGGTGCCGTGAAAAACAATTCACTCTCAACGATTAAATTCGAAAGAAGTGGAGATCTACTAGGGTACACCTATTTCACGATAGATAACGGTGCAGAAGCTAGTGAAAGTTCAAACTGGGAAAATTTGATTGAAAGTGTACAACTCGTCATCGGGGGTCAGATCATCGACGAACAAGATTCAACATTCTGTGAGAATATTGCTATCGATATGTTGGCCCAAAATGTAACAAAGAGTTCAAATGGACCACACCCAGGTGGTAGCAGTGCGAGTTCCTTTTTTTATCCACTTCGATTCTTCTTTTGTGAAGGTCCCCAATCGGCGATACCACTCGTCGCGCTTCAGTATCATGATGTCGAATTGAGAATACGTTGGGGGTCAGGTGCCGGTGCTTATAATTGGGAATGTTATTCAAATTATTATTACCTCGACAACGAAGAACGTGGTAACATTGCCTCGAGAAGTCATGATATGTTGATCTTCCAAGTCCAAAAGAACATTGGTTCCGGTGATCAGATTCAAAATTTGAATTTCAATCACCCAGTAAAGTTTATCGCGAGTTCAAATAATTCAGGAAGCAGTCCCCTCGCGTCACAAACAAATCGAATCAAACTGAGTATAAACGGTGTAGATCTTACATCATACAGGTGGTCTAGACCACATTATATGGATATTTCTCATTATTATCATACAAATTATGTAACATCACCGGATGTATTTATGCATGCATTCTGTATGACAACAAGTCTCAATCAGCCAACGGGTTCACTTAATTTCAGTCGTATAGAGAATGCCAAAATACACAGTGAAACGAATACATTGAATGATACGATATATGCCGTGAACTATAACATTCTTAAGATTGAGAATGGTATGGCGGGTTTGGTATATGCAAATTAAAATCAGGGATTATATAAATGGTGAAAGCAACAGGTGTCACCCAACCTACTCACAAAGTACGATTGGGTCGTCTTACTGAGTGTGATCAACCACATAACTCAATAGTATTGAATGCATCGAATGCTAAAATTGACAACATTGAACACAGTGGATTTTACGTGTCACCTATAAGAAGTTCGTATTCTTCAAATTTGTTGGCATATGACACCACAACAAAAGAAATTGTAGACATCGGAGGTCATAAGTTAAAGATTTCTTCTTTAGAAGTAGAAAACCTCGATGTTGTGAATTCAAACACGGTTCATAATTACTATGTCGATAATCCCATTTTTGAAATAGCCAAAGGAACACCACGCACCACAGAAGATATTGGTATCGTTATGCATCGCGTGGGTGGTAATGTAGATATCAAGTTTTCTGAAAAGGACAACCATCTCTCAATAAATAAGGATCTCTGTGTAGATGGTACGATAAAAGCTAAATTTTTTGAAGGTGACGCGGGTCTTCTTTCAAATGTTCAACTCAACTTTGAAATCGGTGATACTTTTGAAAATCTCAACGTGACACGAGAATTAAGGGCCGATGGTAGTCTTCTTTCAAATATATCTATTAAACAGTTGAAAGATCTCGACGGAGCTTCACTTGATCTTGAAAATGTGTATCTAAACGGCGCGCTTCGCTCAAAAAAATCCATTTATTCTCAAACAAGTGTGATCGCACCATCTTTTGTGGGTGACGGTAGAAAACTTGAAGGTATCGCACTCAAAGAAGATGTTGAAACACACACGAAAGACATTGAAGAAATAAGAACAATTTTACCAAATATCAAAAAAGTTGAGAATGAAATAAAACGTGTCGAAACGAGTATTCCCAATTTAGGTCCAATTGAAAATAAAGTAAATGAAGTTGAAAAAAGTATCCCAAGTCTCGAACCCCTGAATTTACGTGTGGGTACTTTGGAAACTTTATCACAAAATCTCAATCATAAAATACAAGATGTTGAACAGAGTGTCAAAGAATTTAAACCAGAAAAAGTTGATCTCACACATATAGAAAATAGTATTGAAAAATTGAAAATTGATTTGAATAAAATAGATAAAGTTGAAAAAAATATTCAACCAAAATTTTTACACTTACATAGGATTATTGATAATATTCCAAAAATTCCAGACTTGACAATCCCCTTGTCTCAACTTAATTCTAAAATTCAAACAATGACTACAGAATTTGAAAAGTCTATAAAGTTGACAAAGATAAATGTTTTAAAAAATATAAGTATAACTGAAAAAAAATTAGAAACACTTGTAAACGAAATACAAAAAGTTGAAAATAGAATTCCAATACTTGAATCATATATATCAAATGTTCATACGATTGAAAATGATGTTGTGATTTTTAAAGAAGATATACCCAAACTTGATGATCGTATAAAATCACTCGAAGAGTATACTCCACCACTCCCAACACTTCAAAGTGTTACGACATGTGAGAGTAATACTGTGTGTAGTGTAACATTTGAAAATCCTGGTACCTCTATGTCGACACTTGGTAATATTGGGGTGGGTACAAATACCCCGTCTTCGAGAATATCAATTTACAGCGAACCCAATATAACTTCGGAATTGGGTGAAGTTAATGCGATTAAAATTAATGAACTTGCACAAATAAATGCGTATACAAAAGCTAACGCTGGATTAAGTTCAGGTAGACCAGGTGGTATTGTTTTCAAAACGAAGAGACCAAATGGAAGCCTTGGAGATAGTATGACTATTGATGGTAACGGCTCGGTGACGATTGGTTCGAGTACCGCGTATAAGTGTGCGTCGTTGTCAATAAACTCCACGACAGGTGGATTGTTAGTGCCTCGATTGACGAGTGAACAAATTGAAAATATTAAAAAACCCGAACCTGGTCTCATCGTGTATGACACAGAAAAAGACACATTTGTTGGATATAAAAAATCTGGTTGGACCGAACTTTTCTAAAATAAAATGACTTATTATATAAATGGTGAAGAACCTGAACACTATTGAAAGATCCGAGAGGATCAGAATAGGTAAATACACACCTGACGAGCAGGCAATAAATTCTATTATCATTAACGCCTCCTCGGAAATTTTGGAAGCAAACACAAGTGGCTTTCATGTGACACCTATTCGCAAAGATTCGAGTGTTCTGTCAAACACACTTGTATATAATACAGTGACTAAGGAAATTGTAGATTCGGGAGAAAATATAGATAAATCACTCGAAGATGTAACAGCCACCGGAAATACCACACCATATACCGTGGAATTTCAAAATGCAAATACAAGTTTGGTTACAGTGGGTTCAGTTGGTATAGCAAATGCAAATCCCGTACATACCCTAGATGTGGGAACGAAGTTCTTTATCGACGAGAATGGGTCAAATGTTATGGATGTCACAGGTAACGTTTTCGTGTCGGACACTTTATTTATTGTTGGAAATTTGGAAGTGTTGGGGGATACAACCCTAGTCACACAACAAAATCTCCTCATAGACGACTCTGTCGTTGAACTTGGAAAAAATAACTATGAATCCAATCAGGGTTTCGATTTAGGTTTTATAATGACACGATCATCGGCGGTGTCCAACGTCGGAATTGGTTATCGTGAAGGTCAAGATGAATTTTTTCTTGGGTATACAGACAATAACGCATACGAACACTATATAACACCCAATAGCGATAATAATGTTAAATTTCATGTGTATGGTTCTATCGTGACAGACTCAAATGTAGGGGTGGGAAATACTTCACCCGTACACACACTTGATGTTGGTTCAAATCTATACGTTGACGATACCGCGTCAAATATTTTAGTTGTACACGGCGACGCAAAAATTGATGAACAACTTTTTGTCAATGATTTAACAGTTTCAAATGTTTTGGATATTTCTGGAAATCTGAATGCTCTAGCTGAATTAAATATTACTGGTAACGTGTACGCCGCTTCAAATGTTGACGTGTCTAAAGAACTTAATGTGGCGGGTGACGTGCATGCATCTTCAAATATTATCGTGACACGAGAACTTATTGTATCTGGAAATACAAATGCAAATGCAGACTTGAATGTATTGGGTGATACCCACGCGTTTGCCAATTTATATGTCTACAACGATGAAACTATATATGGTAATTTATATGCGACCTCAAATGTTGACGTATCCAAAGAACTCAACATATCTGGTAATGTGTACGCATCTTCGGATGTTAACATAACTGAAGACCTCAATGTGTCCGGTAATACAAACGCGTTGTCACATCTCAATGTCACCGGTAATGTGTACGCATTTTCAAATGTGAATGTAACCCAAAATCTCAATGTCACGGGGAATATTTTTGGCTCTTCAAATATAGTGGTTTCGAGGGATCTACGCGTATTTAGAGACACATACACATCAAACTTAATCGCAAACAAAAAAATTACCGCGTTTGGGGATATCGAAGCGTTTTCAAACGTTGATATCGATAAAAATCTTGCGGTGTCTGGTAACGTCTCTGCACAATCAAATGTTAGTGTTTGGGATGACTTGGATGTAGGTGGAAATGTATATGCATTAAAAAATGTGAATGTCACAAAGGATGTTAATGTGTCCGGAAACGTACACGCACTAAAAAATGTCAATGTCACAAAAGACATTACTGTGACTGGAAACGTTTATGCAACTTCAAATATTGTCGTGTCAAAAGACGCGGTGATAAAAGGTGAACTCTACACAAATGGTAATGCATTTATATCAAAAGAACTTACCGTGACCCGAGATATTACCGCATCATCAAACTTGGGAGTCACGAAAGATCTCACAGTTACCGGTAACGTGTTTGCCAATTCAAATGTAAGTATTGCAAATGAATTGGATGTCTCTGGAAATGCATATATTTCAAAAAAGTTGTATGTCACTCAAGATGTAGTCGCGAGTTCGAATGTAGATGTCACACGAGACGTTAATGTCACACGAGACGTTAATGTCACACGAGACGTTAATGTCACACGAGATGTGGTTGTTACGGGTAATGTTACCGCAACCTACTATCATGGTATCGGTAATGCGCTGACAGATATCACGTTAGAACAAGTTACGTCATATGGGAATACAACTTCAAACACAGTGTTTTTTAACAATCCAAACATAGCCGTCGTCACAGATGGTGATATGGGTGTGGGTACAGATACACCCGATCATAAACTTCACGTCGCGGGTGATATTAGAGCCGACACGGACATATACGCCGTACGCTACCACGGTGACGGTGGCTTGTTGGCAAATGTGTCACTTCAAGTTGTGAGTGATAAGGGGAATACTACATCAAATACCATTCAATTTACAAACCCAACGACAGCTTTGACAACAGATCTGACTTCAAATGTTGAAGTTAAATTAGATCAATTGGCGAATGTGGTTTTGACAAATTACCTCAATGAGGACATGCTCGTCTATGATGGTTCAAATTGGGTGAATCAAAAACAAAATCATACATTTTTGTACGCAAAGGCTGCTGTTGCATTATCTAAAGGTGACGTCGTCTACGCGACCGGCGCCGTTGGTAACAATACATTTGTCGTCGACAAGGCAGACGCTCGTGATCCCACGAAAATGCCAGCGCTTGGCATCGTGTATCAAGATTTGGCTTTAAACGAACAGGGTCTCATCGTTACATTTGGACGCGCCGATAGTGTTCCTCTTGATAGTTTCATAGAAGGTGAAACAGTCTATGTGAGTAACACGGTACCCGGTGGTCTATCAAATCTCGTACCTCACGGTGAGATAAATGGTGTTCCCAACCTTATCCAAAATATAGGTATTGTGGTCAAACCACACGTCTCACAAGGTATTGTGTCCGTGACTGGTGTCGGCCGTACAAATGCGATTCCAAACGCAAATGTAATCACACAAACACCCGCATATGTCTATACGGATGGCAGTACTAACCAAAATACTCTACACAAGATTGTACCCGCCAATCTTCTCACAAAACTTCAAACCCTCGAACAAGTCGTGAATACTGGAAACACTGTGGCGAATACAATCAATCTGACAGGTCTCACAACAACCGCGGGTGTATCTATCGGCAGTCTCTCCGAGAATTACTTACCAATGGTAGGCGCTAACAATTATCTCGTAGATTCGTCAATACGAAGAGATAATGGAAGTATTATCATTGATGCGGATACTGAAATAACAGGTAATCTATATGTATCCGGCAATTCAATTACAATTACTTCAAATAGTCTTATTATTAACGATCGAATTTTGGGTATCGCAAATAACAATCCAAGTCACGATTTAGATACAGGTTTCATTATTGAACATCCCGGTCACAATATTGCACTCATCCACCACGGTGATGAAGATCGGTTTTCTATCGGCTACACACAAAATACATTCACAGATGAACATGTACTTCCAGATGTAAGTAATATATTCTTATTCGATGTACTAGGTAATGTTCACGTACAAAACAATATAGTTGTGAGTGACACGGTGTATTCCAATTTTTTCCAAGGTGATGGAGGTCTTCTTTCCAATTTAGCGACAAACTTCGAAGAGATTATCATTAATGGTAACACAACTTCAAACACGGTTGAATTTAGAGGAGCCACGAGCTTGGTGACGACTGGTTCTGTCGGTATTTCAAATACACAACCAGGTCACGATCTCTCGGTGGGTTCAAACCTATATGTAGACGACACCGGTTCAAATGTCATCCACGTCGTTGGTAATATTTACGCGACGAGTTTTATTGGTGACGGTTCTCAACTCGACAACATCGCTTCAAACTTGGAAGAAATCGTAATCAATGGTAATGTTTCTACGGGTACTATTCAACTCACCAATCCGAATATCGGTTTAGTCGCCACGGGTAATGTACAAGCAGCTCGGTTCATTGGGGATGGATCCTACCTCACCGGACTCGTCACAACCCTCGAAGATGTAGCGAATAACGGAAACACGACATCCAATACAATCCAATTTACAAACGCGGATGTTGGTATAGTGGCCACGGGTAATGTACAAGCAGCTCGGTTCATCGGTGATGGATCCTACCTCACTGGTCTCGTCACAACCCTCGAAGATGTAGCGAATAACGGAAACACGACATCCAATACAATCCAATTTACAAACGCGGATGTTGGTATAGTGGCCACAGGTAATGTACAAGCAGCCAGTTTCATTGGTGATGGATCCTACCTCACCGGACTCGTCACAACCCTCGAAGACGTAGCGAACAGTGGAAACACGACATCCAACACAATCCAATTTACAAACGCGGATGTTGGTATAGTGGCCACAGGTAATGTACAAGCAGCCAGTTTCATTGGTGATGGATCACAACTTACTAACATAGCTTCTAACTTTGAAGAAATAATTATAAATGGTAATACGTCATCAAATACAGTGGAATTTAGAAATGCGACCAGTATTGTCACGACAGGTTCTGTGGGTATAGCAAACTTAAATCCACAGTACGATCTTCAAGTCGGTTCTAATCTTTGGGTTGACGACACAGGATCTAATGTATTGACGATTAACGGTAATGTTTTGGCTCACAAAATAACACTCGATAGTATTCAGATTGCCTCGGTGTACGCACTTGAGTATGTGACAATGACCGGTAATACCACATCGAATACAGTAGAGTTTATAAACTCCACGACAGGTCTCGTCACGACAGCAAATGTCGGGATCGCGAACGCGAATCCAATTCACACACTCGATGTGGGTTCTAACCTATATGTCGACGATGCGAGTTCTAATGTTTTGTATGTAAATGGAAATGTTCACGTAGCTGGATCCCAACTTACAACTGATGGAAAAGTAGGTGTCGCAAACACAAGCCCCCAACATGACTTAAGTGTGGCCTCAAACCTATATGTCGACGATGATGGGTCGAATGTCCTCGTCGTCACGGGTAATGCGTCTTTCGGTAGCACCATAACATTGGGTGCTATAGAAATTACAACAGCGTATAATCTAGAAGAAGTCACAGGTCAAGGTAACACGACATCGAATGTAATCCAATTTACAAACTCAAACGTTGGTTTAGTGGCGACAGGGGGTATCATCACCAACAAGGACTCGTACGCTTGTAAGAGATACGCATACAGTAATGTGAGTGTTCCATTTGGGTTTTCAAATGTTGAAATGACGTTTGCATCTAATGTCTTTTACGCGAAAGTTACAGCTCAACTACTTCATGGTAATGAAGAAGTCAGTACACTAACATTTGATGCTCAGGGTGGTACAAGAAATGGAGCCGAATCATCACTTGACGTGGCAATTGGTTCAAAGTCTCTATTTGGAAATACAAATACAAAGCCATGGAGTTCAGTGGTCGCAACAACCCCAACAAAAGTTATTTTAGAACCAAGTGCAGCCGGTACACAAACGTATGGTATCGATCTCTTTGTAGAATATATGTCATCGGCACCAGATGGTAAGTTAAATTCGATTAACATAGGTGAAGATACCGTAAAATCTTTTATATATTAATATTAATGGCGTCGACGAACATTCAAACTTTTCCGGGAAAAGTTGGTGTTTCTAACACGAATCCTATACATACACTTGATATTGGTTCAAATGTATATATAGATGATACAGCGCAAACTAAACTTAGAATTATTGGTAATATTCACGCTTCAGGAGTTACAGTGGATGGAACCATAACAGCGATAGATAGTGAAAATCTCTCAGTGAAAGATCCAATCATTCTATTAGCATCTGGAAGTACGGGGACTAGTGATACGGGTATTATTATGAAAAGAGCTGACGGTGACTCCAATGTCGCTGTTTTTTATGACGAGGGGGTGGGACTTAAAATTGGGCATACATTATCGACCGCTCAAGATATTCACATTTCCGTTGATTCTAGCAACTCTCTTTCTACGAGTATTTATGGCCCGGTCACAGTGGCACACTCTTCGGCGCAAGCTCTCGTTGTTCAAGGTGGTGCTGAAATTGCCGACGACTTTAAAGTTGGTACTTCTAAACTTTTTGTGGATGTTTCGGAGTCCAATGTAGGTATTGGAACGAATGCACCCCTCGCGACCCTCGATGTTCACGGCACGGCCAATGTGGGTGCTTTGACGGTGGTTTCAATCTCCGGTGACGGGTCGGGACTCTCGTCTATCCAATCCTCAAACGTGAGCGACTTTGCCTCTAATGTGACCCGCATTGGGACCCTCGAGACGGATCTCACCTCCAATGTAGGACGCATTGGGACCCTCGAGACGGATCTCACCTCCAATGTAGGACGCATTGCGACCCTCGAGACGGATCTCACCTCCAATGTAGGACGCATTGCGACCCTCGAGACGGATCTCACCTCCAATGTAGGACGCATTGGGACCCTCGAGACGGATCTCACCTCCAATGTAGGACGCATTGGGACCCTCGAGACGGATCTCACCTCCAATGTCACGAGGATCACCAACTTGGAATCCTCCGACATGACCATCGGGGGTGAGAAGACCTTCAGTTCGAATCTCGAGGTCGGAACAGCCAACCTCTTCGTGGATACCGTCACATCTAACGTCGGCATTGGAACGAACACACCTGCGTACAAGTTGGACGTCCACGGGTCAGCCAACGTGGCAGCCCTCACGGCAACACTCACGTACTCAAATGCGTCGGCCAACATTGTCGCGTGGAACAGTTCGACGAATGAAGTCATTGATTCTGGAATCGAGCGAGGATTTACCGAACACCCGGTCGAACCCATGACGGATTACAAAACGTACGTCGAGGGACACGGGACGTACGAGGCGAGTGCGAGTAGTTATTCTAATGATTTGTATCCCTCGGAAGCCTTTGACCGTAATACGGGTACGAGGTGGTCTATAGCGAGTCCCCTAAATCAATATAACGCAACCACTGGTGAGTGGGACCAGACAGCAATCACATCCTACCCAAACATATACACAGGTGACATCGGTGGAACGCGTTACGCTGGACATTGGCTCCAAATTAAACTCCCGTATGCGATTACTCTATCACACTCGAATGTCCACCCAACCAATGGTTATGGTTTAGATCGGGCACCGAAGGATGGTGTTATTTTGGGTTCAAACGATGGTACGAACTGGCACAAGTTGACAGAGTTCAGTGGGAAGACCTACACGAACTCAACGTGGACGCGCATCGACGTGAACGCCACCACCCCGTACCAGTATTTCAGAATGTGTATAACTAAAGTTGTTGGGGGCACTTATGGTACTTACACCGAACTCACCGAATGGCGCCTCTTCGCCGAAAAGCCGGTGACCCGCATGGAGAACGTGCACATTTCGGGGGACCTCTCGAGTGAGACCCTTCAGACCGGGTACATCAAGTGGCCGCGGGTGCCTTTGAAAGCCAATGAGAGTGAGGGGTACGTGGTGACCGCGTCGAATGTCTACGACACAAACATATCCACACAACCCTTCGCGGCGTTTAACGACATTCGAGAATACCTCTCGAATGGGTACGGTCCATCGTTTGTCGGAGGTAATGGGGATTTCACGTCAGGTGTGGCGAATAAGAGTCGAACGACCGGTGACGACACCTTCAATCACGAATGGCTTCAAATTCAATTGCCAAACAGCATCGCACTTTCACACTTTACAATGATGCAACGCCTGAAAACTTCTGATAGTGATTCGGATATGCCAACGAATGGACGCGTTTACGCTTCGAATGATGGTATTTCGTGGACTAAGCTTACGTCATTTTCCGGCCTGCGATATTCAAGGTACCAATTTACAAAAGTAGATGTTCGTAGTAATGAGCGTTATTCGTTTTACAGGTTTGCATTTACGCAATTGGTGGGTGCGTATAATTTTGTGACGGTGGGTGAACTCCAACTCTTCGAAGCCGCCACGGGTGTCGGCGCCGCTCCGACGTCGGCCAAGTTGCAGGTCCACGGGTCGCTGGGGATGGCGAAGGGGAGCGACCTCTACGCCGGGGACGACGTTGTGATGGAGTTGCCCAAGCACGAGAGACCGTTGACGAAGTATCCGGAGGTGGCGATGACGGCGAATAGTTCTGGGGGATACGTAGCGAGTGCGAGTAGTGCATATAATGCCACCAATTACCCACCATATGAAGCGTTTAACCGGGTATATGGAACAGAACTTGATATGTGGATTTCCATAAGTTATGCATATTTATCAAATGGTAACGCAGACACTGCAAATGTAGCGACATTTCAAGGTGTTTATGGAGAATACTTATCATTGAGCATGCCAAATAAAATCAAACTTGAAAAAATTAGAGTTCACAGTAGAAATAACGCTACTGTACCCAATGCACCACAAAAGGGTAGAATATATGGAAGCAATGATAATTCCAACTGGACTCAGATAGCGACATACGACGGCCTGAACATGATTCATAATGATTACAGAACGATAATGGTGAACGCGTCTGAGTACTACAAGGATTACACGTTCCAGGTTGAACAAATAAGTCCAAGTTTTACGATTAATGGTTATCTGAACATAGCAGAACTCGAATACTACGGCACCGAAGAAGGCGACACCTCCGTCGACGTGGTCCACCGGAGCATCCCGAACACGCCCGGTCAGCAACAGCTCGCCGTGTACTGGGACGCCAACGACTCCAACTCGTACAGTTTCGCGGACTCGTCGAATGTCTATGACCTCTCTGGGAATGGCGTGACGGGAGAAATCACCGGTACCAATGGCTTCGACGCCGAATATAACGCGTGGGTGTTCGATGGGAGTGGGGATTACATCAGTGGGACACTTCCAAGTAGTGCAACTGGAAACTGGATAAACACTATTAGTGTGTGGGTAAATTTGCCTTCATTTCCATCTAGTGGTAATTATTTATTTAACGCGGGTATTGCACCAAATTCTCAGAACCCTGGTGAAAGTTTAGTCATATATATCCGCACGACTGGTGTTACTTATGATGTAGGTTATGAAAGCTACAAAGTAGAAAATACTTTGAAAGCAAATGAATGGCATCACATTGTTTTCACTTACACTGGTGGTGTATTGACGTCTGGTATGTCTGGATATATTGATGGTACGCTACGAACACAAGTTGATACATCCGGTACAACCGAATTAAATTTAACAGCACAAGATTTCAGACTAGGTACAGCTTTGAATAGTGGTAATGCATTTACTGGAAAAGTCGCCAACTTCCGCATCTACTCCAAGGCCCTCAACGCCGAGCAGGTCCGTGAACTCTACGAGTACGACGCCCCCCGCTTTGGACACCGCCAAAACTTGGTGGCCCTCCACAAAGGGTGTTTGGGTGTGGGGGTGGCCCACCCGACGTCCAGGTTCGAGGTCGCCGGGGCAGATGGGGTGCAGGAATTTCCACCAAGGGCTATAAAAGTTTTTGATTATCACACATATATTGAAGGTCATGGCACATTCAATTTCTATTCAAGTCAGTCAGACACGACTTACTTGGGGAGCTCATCTTGGGATTTTACGAGACTATTTGTAAATGATATAGACGATACCAACACGGCGTGGCACGGTGACGGTAGTAACTCTGGTATCCCTGTACCGGGGATGTACCAGGCACTTGCGGTGTACGCACCCGCCGTAACTTCTGGTATAGGTCTTCGACAATCAACACTTAAAGACGGTTCGTCCGTCCTTGGTGAATGGATTGAAATGCATAGCCCCTGTGCAATTAATGTTACGAGTATAGTAACTACCCCACGGGGTAACTATGGTAAGAGTCGTGCTATAGGTAAATTCGCGATTTTGGGGAGTAATGATGGTAAAAGTTGGGAATATGCAGGTTACGGTGCCGTAGCACCCCATGATAACTCAAGCTCCACTGACGCGGGTGGATACGGTACTTTGAGCTCAGAAAAGGCCGCATATGTTTCAACAAATTCAAATGGACATTTCTACACACATCATCGTCTCGTGGTGACTCATATCATGGGTCACCGTGGAGATACAAATCATGTGAACTACACGGATTCTGCAACACAAACTGAAATGGTCAATGTATCGTATTTACGATTCTTCGGCACCCCCGCCCCCTCCTCTCTCGAGGACGGACACCTGACCCTCGGCAAGGCCCTCACGCTCCCGCGTGTTTCCGGACACGCCGCCGGGGCGGAGACACC
>Ga0181595_10001774_pt1 | contig 22644 bp, 21 predicted proteins | sample 041ome_7_FD_145604 | JGI IMG/M metagenome (GOLD analysis project Ga0181595, IMG submission 145604) | Coastal salt marsh microbial communities from the Groves Creek Marsh, Skidaway Island, Georgia - 041401AS metaG (spades assembly) | ecosystem: Environmental > Aquatic > Marine > Intertidal zone...
ATAGAGCTCTTCTTTGAACCAAAGCCCTTGGCGCACCTGCGCGATTGCGGATTTGTGGGCCCCATGCGCATGTGCAAATTGGGCCATGTCCGAAACATTGGGCCAAATTGAAAAGGTCAGCTGTTGGCGCAGCGGCACTTCGCCCAAGCCAATTTTGAACATCACCTTTCTGTTTTCCCCGATCCGTTTGCTGATTGCGGGGGCTTGGCCCCAGAATTGTAAGATCTTGCTCCAGCGCAATGTGGCGCGGGTCAAAATTGCAACCGGACCTGCGTTTGCATTGGGGCGGGGGTCGAATGGCGTTTGTCCTGACCATTGGCCGCGGCTTGATGTCGGTTCCAGAAAAATGGTGCAGGTTTGTGTCGCGCGTTCGCGATAACGCTTAAACAGGGGGTTGTGTTCCAGATTGGCGCGCACGTCGGCCCCATTGTCCCAAACACATAGAACCGCGTAAACACCCCAATTCGGAATCGGTGTGAACCCTTGGCCTGTTCCAGACCCGAGCAATTTCCAAAACTGTAAATGAGGTGTTTTTGACAATGACACGCGGGCAAGCCCCATCATCACAAAAGCCCAAGCTTTGTGCCATATCGTATCAAAGCGATACAGGCTGAGGGTCACAGTTTGAATGATCTGCCTCCGCTTGTTTGAAAGGATGCTTGGCATGTTTTTAGTCAACCATAAAAGACATCTATTGTAAATAAAAATAGACATGTGTACTGTAAGACTATTATGACACACCCCGAGCCCCTTCTTAGGATCCGCACGGATCCTTTCCATCGACCCAAGGCGATTGTCATTGGGGCGGGATTAGGCGGTTTATCGGCCGCAATGCGATTGGGTGCCAAAGGTTATCAGGTTGACATCATTGATCGCTTGGATCGTTTGGGTGGCCGCGGGTCGTCGGTATCGCAAAATGGATATCGCTTTGATCTGGGCCCCACGATTTTGACAGTGCCCGAGGTGTTTGAACGGTTGTGGTCCGAATGTGGCGGCACGTTTCGCGATGATGTGACGGTCAAGCCGCTTGATCCCTATTACGAAATTCGTTGGCCAGACGGGTCACGGTTTCAGATCCGCAACGAAGAGGCCGACATGTTGGCCGAAGTCGAACGGATGTTTCCAAAAGATCGGGCAGGATATTTGAAGTTTTTGCAAGATTGCGAAAAACGCTACCAGTTCGGGTTCGAAGGTTTAGGGCGCAAGCCGATGCATCGCTTGTGGGATTTGGCCAAGGAAATTCCGGGCTTCGTGCGATTGCGCGCGGATCGCTCTGTTTATGCCCATGCTTCGGCGCGGGTCAAGGATCCGCGGTTTCGCATGGCTTTGTCCTTTCATCCGTTGTTCATCGGGGGTGATCCCAGACATGTGACATCCATGTATATTCTGGTCAGTCATTTGGAAAAAGCATTTGGTGTCCACTATGTCCAAGGCGGCGTCCAAGCCTTGGCCGATGCCATGGGGCGGTTTGCCGAACGGCAGGGCGCGCGCATTTCCTTGGGGACTACAGTTGATGAAATCACTGTCAAAGATCGACGTGTGACGGGGGTGACATTGTCGGACGGGCGCCATATTGCGGCGGATATTGTGGTGTCAAACGCCGATCCAGGATGGACCTATGACAAATTGCTGCGCAAAGCCCCGCGCAAACGTTGGAACCGCGGAAAACTGGCGCGGGCGCGATGGTCGATGGGTTTGTTTGTCTGGTATTTTGGAACCCGTGGCACGCGGGACCAGTGGTCGGACGTGGGGCATCATACAATTATCAATGGCCCCCGATATCGCGGGTTGTTGGGTGATATTTTTGACAAGGTTACGTTGGCCGATGATATGTCGCTTTATCTGCATCGCCCGTCTGTGACCGATCCGTCGGTCGCACCTGCGGGGGACGATTGTTTTTATGCGCTGTCGCCTGTACCGAATTTGAAATCAAAAAACCCTGTCGACTGGGCACAGGAAAAAGACGTCTATCTGGAAAAAATGCGCACTGTGTTAAACGGTGTTATTCCGGGGTTTTCCGAAAAAATTGCTGCGCAGCATGTTCTGACGCCGATGGATTTTGAATCCCGATACCTAAGCCCGCATGGCGCGGGATTTTCGCTGGAGCCGCGCATTTTTCAATCCGCATGGTTTAGGCCGCATAACATTAGCGAAGATTTTGATAACCTCTATCTTGTCGGGGCAGGGACCCATCCCGGGGCAGGGATCCCAAGTGTGGTGACCTCGTCCGAGGTGTTGACGCAATTGGTTCCATCGGTGACGGGGGCGCGTGTCCCATGACATCCACAGCCCAAAGCGATATGGACTATTGCAAAGACGCCATTCGGCATGGATCGCTGTCCTTTCATGCGGCCTCAACCCTGTTGCCAAAATCGGTGCGCGAACCCTGTCTTGCGTTATATGCGTTTTGTCGCCTTGCGGATGATGAGGTGGATTTGAAGGCGGATAAATCCGCATCCGTCCGCGATCTGATTTCACGTTTGGACGATGTGTATGCCGGGCGGCCGCGCAATCGGCCAATGGATCGCGCATTCACCCGTATGGTCCAAGAATTCGACATGCCGCGTGCCTTGCCCGAAGCCCTATTGGAAGGGTTGCTGTGGGATGCATTGGGCAAAGAATATGATACATTTGACGATTTGGTGTCTTATGCTGCGCGTGTTGCATCGGCGGTGGGCGCGATGATGTGTGTCATTATGGGAATGCGGGATGCGGATGTATTGGCGCGTGCGTGTGATTTGGGGGTTGCGATGCAATTGACCAACATCGCGCGCGACGTGGGCGAAGACGCGCGCGAGGGCAGGCTCTATATCCCGCGTCAGTGGCTTGCGCAGAACGGTCTTGCGCGGTCGGACCTTATGGCAGCGGATGTCACGCGGCCGGAAATTCAATTGATGACGCGCCAACTGTTATCGCAGGCGGATCAACTGTATCATCGATCCGAGGCAGGGATCGCCCGTTTGCCAATCCCTGTGCGCCCCGCAATGTTTGCCGCACGCCACATTTATGCAGCCATCGGTGATAATTTACGCGATCACGATTACAACAACATCACCCGTCGCGCGCGCACGGATAAGTTTACCAAGCTGCGGTTGCTTGGGCTGTCTGCCACCAAAGCAGCGGCAAGCATGGTCTTGCCAACACCTGCCACGGTCTATGCCCGTCCCTTGCCGCAAACCGAATTCCTGATCCGCGCTGCGGCGATCAAAAAAGAACACGATACCGGCTGGAGTGATCGCTTTATTTCCGTTATGGAACAGCTCAGCCAAAGCGACCAAAGCAATATCGGCGCCTAAGGTCGCGTTGATAAAGGGGACGCAGATATGTGGTTGGATTTTACAATATTTTTGGTGGCCTGTTTGGTCGCGGGTTCAACCGGTGGATTGTTTCCACCCGGTGCATGGTATGCGGGTCTTGCCAAACCAAAATGGACGCCGCCCAATTGGGTGTTTCCTGTCACTTGGACGCTTTTGTATTTATTGATGGCCTTTGCGGGCGCACGGCTTGCGGCGATGCCTGATGCGGGCACTGCCTTGGCGCTGTGGTCGTTGCAAATCGCGCTGAATGCGCTGTGGACGCCCGTTTTCTTTGGGCTGCGCAAGATCAAAATGGGGCTTTATGTCATAACCGGATTGTGGGGCGCTGTTGCGCTTTGCGTGGGTGTTTTTTGGTCCTATGACGCGGTCGCGGGCCTTGCCTTTGCGCCGTATCTTGTGTGGGTCAGTATTGCCTTGATGCTGAATTTATCGGTCTATCGGCTTAATCCACAGGCGTGATTGCATGTGGCCATGTTCTGCGTCGTGGAACGCGGACCGCCAGCATTGCAAGGATTGCAGGATTGCGGAACCGATGTAGGTCCAACGCCTCAAACACACCTGTTGTTTTTTCACCCATGAGGGTCGTTTCGACCATGGCACGGCTGTAAAACGGAGCATCCAAGAGGCTTTTGACCTGTTTTGGTTTCGATCCCGCATCACATCGCGTGCTGCGCGACACAGCCCAAAGGCTGCGCGAAAATTTGGTCAGGGGCGGGGGGGATGCGATCTGTTCTGCGGTTCCGTCGTGATGTATCAGAAAGGCATGATGATGATGCGTTCCATCCCGTAGTTCCAAGTCATAAAAACAGGCCGCACCCGATTTCACGGGGAAACGGCCCCATGTCCAATAGTTAAAGTCCTGTTCCAAGGCGCGCGTGCCAAAATTGGCGTCGAAATATCCGTGGCCTGACCATGTCCAGCCGTCCATATTCAAATCGACATCAATATCGGCGGTCGGCGCAAATGGTCGCCAAACATGGGATCCGTCCGCGGTTAGGGGCAGTTCAACACCGGTCATCCCTGTGGGGCGCAAGGTGACGGTGCCGCGAATGCGCGAGATCAAGGGAAGGCTGCTGACTTCGTCAATTGTGATGACCAAGGATTGCGATGCGGCATCCCATTCCACACAGGATGGCCCAAGCGTCAGGGTATGTTCGCTTTGGCCCAGTGCCGACCGCCCGCGATCTGTCATGGTAAAGCGCCCTTTGGGTCCATAGGTCGCAACATTCAAGCAGATGTTATTGTTTGGATTTTTCCGTCCCGACCATTTGTACCAAGGGGAAAAAACCGATCCGATAAAGGCAATGATCGAAATGGCGCGACCCGTTGCGGGATCAAACCCATCAACATACCACCACGCATATCCGTTGGGGGGAACGTCTAGGTTAAAATTTGGCGCCGAGTCATCTCGTCTACTGCGAGCTGCCCGCAAAGCGCTGCCATCGGAACCCCCGCGCCCGGATGCACCCCGCCCCCCACCAGAAACAGGTTCGAAATGGGGGTCACACATGTCGGCCGCCGCAGGGTCGATAACATGCCCTCGGGGCTCTGCCCGTAAAGGGACCCGTCCGAAGCTGGAAAACGTTCCGCAAAATCCTGTGGCATGGTCAGATGTTCGCGCCCGATCTGTCTGTGAAATGTCAGGCCGAACCGTTCCAGTCGGTTGAAAGTGATTGCTTTGCATCTGTCAAAATCCTCTGGTTCTGGCGCCCGTTGTGAAAGCGGCGGAGCATTCAAGATTATTTCAAACCGATCCACATGCGGCGTTGGCGCATTGGCCCCCCGATCTTGGGCGCAGACATAAATCGTTGGGTCAACAGGCATGAGACCGCGTGAAATATCGTCAAATTCCGAATTTGGTCGATCGGCAAAAAAGACATTGTGATGGGCCAGATTTGCGGCCTCAACCGGGGCATCAAACCCCCAAACATAGGCGGATAAACTGCGTTTTGCGGATTTTGTGGACCGCGCTATGGTTTCAACATCTGGGCCAAGATCGCCTTGTGACAGGGATCGCGGATCCCCATTAAAGATAACAGCATCCGCGGTATGCTGTGTTCCATCGGTGACATCAACGCCGACCACGCGATCGGCAGAGCGGCGGATGCGCGTGACAGAGGTGTTAAATGTAAACGTGACACCCCGTTCGATGCACAGCTGTTCCAAAACCCGCGCAAGGCGATTCATGCCGCCCTTGATCGTCCAGACGCCGCGCGCTTCGGCCTGCCAGATCAGCGACATCAGCGCGGGGGCCGTTTGTGGCGTGCCGCCCACATAGGTGGCATAGCGACCAAACAGCTGCGCAAGACGCGGATCGCTGAAATAGGATGAGAGACTGCTGCCCAATGACGACAAGGGTTTCATTTTGCCGATCACGCTTGGGCGTTTCAGGGTGGCGCGCATCATTTGCAACAGGTTTGGCCGCGCGTTTTGCATCACGGGTTTATCAAAGCAGTCAAACAAAAGGCGGCTGTCGTTGTAGAATTTCGAAAACTCTTTCCCGCTTTTCTTGCCAAAGACGGCGGTGATTTCGGTTGCGGATTGTTCGAAATTGTCATGCAGGTCCAACATCGTCCCGTCGGGCCACCAGTGGCGCGCCAAAATCGGTTCGCGCGTCAATGTGATATGTTCGTGTATGTCTTCGTCGATTGATGCAAACAAGCGTTGAAACACAGGCAAGAGCGTCAAGACAGTGGGCCCAATATCGATTGGACCGCTTGATCCGAGATGCGTTCGTATTTTTCCGCCGGCTTGCGCGCCCGCATCAATGACGTGCACATGATGCCCTGCATGCGCAAGTTTCACCGCTGCAGACAGGCCCCCTATACCCGCACCGACTATAATAATTTTCCGGGCCACTTAATATTCTCTTTCATCATGCATGATGATTGAAGTGTTGACTCAAACAGGGAATATGTCCAGTATAAATTACATAAGTGTAAATAATAACTGTCACCTTTGGGGCGCATTATGTTAAACGATCGAATTGAAAAGGCTATTCAGACTCATATCTGTAGCGGTGCGGTCGTCACGCCTGCGCCGTCGAAATTGCATAAATCTATCGACTATGCGGTGTTCCCCGGGGGCGCGCGCATACGTCCGTTGATTTTGATTTCCGTCGCGATGGCCTGCGGGGATGATGCCCCATCGGTCACAGATGCAGCGGCAAGCGCGCTTGAGATGATCCATTGCGCAAGCTTGGTTCATGATGATTTGCCCTGTTTCGACAATTCGGCCTTGCGGCGCGGCAAAGCAACGGTGCATCGCGCCTTTGGCGAAACCACGGCTGTGTTGGCGGGTGACAGTTTGATCGTAAACGCATTTTCCGCAGTGGCAAGCCAAGGCTCCGTTGCCCCCCATCGGGTGATCGACTTGGTCACGTATTTGGCAAAATACACCGGATTTCCCAATGGGATTTGCGCGGGCCAAGCGTGGGAGGATGAGGCAACCATTGATCTGGGGGCCTATCACCTGTCGAAAACGGGGGCCTTGTTTATCGCAGCCACGCAAATGGGCGCAATCGCGGCAGGGCATGATCCCGAACCTTGGCAAGAGCTGGGCGCGCGGATCGGACAGGCCTTTCAAATCGCGGATGATTTATTGGATGTCTTGTCCGACACATCGGACACGGGCAAGCCTGCGGGGCAGGACGCCAAAAATGGCCGACCGAGCGCTGTGACAGAATACGGTGTTGAGGGTGCGCAACAGCTTTTGCGCAATGTATTGGGCGGTGCCATTGCATCGATCCCATCGTGCCCCGGCGAAGCACAGTTGGCCAAGATGGTACAGATGCAATCCAGACGGATGATGTCTGCCTATCAGCCGCATCCCAATGCCTGATCTATGGCCGATTTAACCACCCATAGACCCAAATCGCGCGGGATCACGCAGTGGTGGTCGCAGTGGAAAAATGGCTTTTATTCAAAGCTATGGGTGCAGGATTTGTTTTCACGGCTGCCCATTTTCGCACGCCTGTCGCGCAAAGAAGGCGAAGCCATTTTCCAAATGATGACGGGGTTTGTGGATACGCAAATCCTGCTCTATTTTGTGCGCAGCGGCCTGTTGGCTGACCTCAAAGAGGGGCCGCTTGCCATCAATGTTTTGGCGCAAAACGCAGGCTTGGACACCGAAACGCTGCGCCTGCTGTGTCGCGCGGGGGTCGCGCTTAAGCTCGTGCATGTACACAAGGACAGGGTCAGTCTGGCGCGCCGTGGGGCTTTGGTTTTGGGCTTGCCTGGGATTGCCGAGCTGATCGATCATCATTCCATTTTGTACCAAGACATGGCCGACCCCACGCCTTTTTTCAAAGGCGACATGGCGTATCAGCTTGCTGCATTTTGGCCTTATGTGTTTGGGGCGATGGGCACTGTGAATGATCGCGATGTGGCGCGGTATTCTGATTTGATGACAAAATCTCAGTTCATGGTCGCGCGCGATACGTTGCGGGCGATTTCGCCGAAAAAGAACGCCCGTTGGTTGGATGTGGGCGGGGGCAGTGGGGCCTTTGTCACCCAAGTGACCGCAAAACATCCCCATGTCACCGCAACAGTTTTCGATCTGAACGGGGCGCATAATGGCGCGCTGGGGCATGACTTTATCGAAGGGTCGTTTTTCACAGATCCCTTGCCCGAGGGGTTTGATGTGATTTCCCTAATTCGGGTTTTATACGATCACAGTGACGATACCGTCAGAAATTTGTTAACCAAAGTTTACACTGCTTTGCCCTCTGGCGGGCATTTGGTGGTGTCAGAACCGATGCTGGGCGATCCGCACCCCAATAGATTTGGGGATACGTATTTTGCGGTTTACACATTTGCGATGCAGACCGGAAAGACCCGATCCGCCAAGCAAATATCAGATATATTGAAAGAAATTGGATTTTCATCAGTCAAAATTCATCCAACAAAACGCCCATTTGTGACCACGGTGATTGAGGCGATCAAAAATTGATTCATTCAAAATGTCAAAAAAAATTGACAGTTAGAATTGTAAGGTTAAACTAACACTAACTGCGACTCTTTTGCGCAGATAAATTACAGGGAACAACCATGCATACGTCAGCGGTTATATTAGAGGGGCCAAAAAAGCTTGCTCTACGCGACATCGGGCTCAAGGATCCGACCGATGGGGATGTCGTGGTTCGGGTGGATTTTTCTGGAATTTCGACGGGAACGGAAAAACTCTTGTGGTCGGGGTCAATGCCCCCATTTCCAGGATTGGGTTATCCGTTGGTGCCAGGCTATGAAGCGGTCGGCGAAGTGGTCGACGCCCCAAAAGGATCAGGTCACAAGGTTGGTGATTTTGTATTTGTTCCCGGATCGAATTCATTTGTCGATGCCAAGGGGCTCTTTGGTGGTTCGGCAGGAACATTGGTGACCCAAGCACATCGGGTTGCCAAGATTGATCGCGCGCTTGCCGATCAAGGAACGCTTTTTGCCTTGGCGGCGACGGCCCGACACGCGTTGGCGGGGATGGATGCGCGGCTGCCTGAGTTGATCATTGGTCACGGTGTTTTGGGGCGTCTGTTGGCGCGTCTGACATGCCTTGCCGGTGGTCCGCCCCCGACAGTTTGGGAAATAAATCCAGACCGTATGCACGGGGCGCAAGGGTATCGCGTCACTACGCCCGAATTGGACGAAAAGCGCGATTATACATCTATTTACGACGCGTCGGGTGCGACCGATCTGATGGATCAATGGATCCAGCGGTGCGGACGTGGCGCCGAGATTGTTTTGGCAGGGTTTTACGCAGACCGTATTAACTTTGCCTTTCCCTTTGCGTTCATGCGCGAAATCAAACTGCGGGTGGCCGCAGAATGGCATGCATCCGACATGACGGCGATTACGGCGTTGGTGGGTGAGGGGCTGTTGTCACTGGATGGGCTGATCACGCATCACGCCCCTGCACATGACGCGGCCCAGGCCTATGTTGATGCTTTTGAAAATTCAAACTGCTGCAAAATGGTTCTTGATTGGAGGACACTACAATGAAAGACGACGTTCCCAATCTCAAGGACTATTCGCAGCGTTTGCGCGATGAAGCCAATACAGATTTGGCAGATTTGCAAGTCGAACAGGGAGAAGCAACCAGCAAAACCCAGATCATTGCAATCTATGGCAAGGGCGGTATTGGCAAATCCTTTACGCTGGCCAATTTGTCCCACATGATGGCCGAAATGGGCAAACGGGTGTTGTTGATCGGGTGTGATCCGAAATCCGATACCACGTCTTTGTTGTTTGGCGGCAAAGCCTGTCCCACAATTATCGAAACCTCGACCCGTAAAAAGCTTGCCGGTGAAGAAGTTCAGATTGGCGATGTCTGTTTCAAACGCGGCGGTGTTTTCGCGATGGAGCTTGGCGGGCCCGAGGTCGGTCGCGGGTGTGGCGGTCGTGGGATCATCCATGGGTTTGAGCTGTTGGAAAAGTTGGGGTTCCACGATTGGGATTTCGACTATGTCTTGCTTGATTTCTTGGGGGATGTGGTCTGCGGCGGCTTTGGATTGCCCATCGCACGCGACATGGCGCAAAAGGTGATTTTGGTCGGATCAAACGACCTGCAATCGTTGTATGTGGCCAATAACGTGTGTTCGGCGGTCGAATATTTCCGCAAACTTGGCGGCAATGTCGGGGTTGCGGGTCTTGTGATTAACAAAGATGACGGATCGGGCGAAGCGGCGGCGTTTGCAAAGGCTGCCGATATTCCGGTACTTGCCTCAATCCCGCAGGACGATGATCTGCGCAAGAAATCGGCAAATTATCAAATCGTTGGATCCGCGCAAAGCCAGTGGGGTCCTTTGTTTGAACAATTGGCGCTTGCGGTTGCTGACGCGCCGCCCATTCGACCCGCGCCATTGGATCAAGACGGGCTTTTGGCGCTGTTTGATAGCAAAGACACAGGCGGTGATTTCGTGTTGGTGCCCGCCACCGATGCGGACATGCGCGGGAAAAACGCAGAAATCAAGAAATCCCTAGAAGTGATTTATGACGAGGTTTAAATGAGCAACGAAGTCACATATGACGCCGCCGCACAGGCCGATGTGTTGACTGGTCAGCCAGACGATGGCGGATCTGAAAGTGTTCATTCTGTGACCGCTGACGGCATGGCATGCCAATCCGAAAGTTTGAAACGCTCGGGGGTCAAAGCCGCCGAAACTGCGGCAATTTTGGAAAAATATGCCAAAGATTACCCTGTCGGCCCCCATGACAAGCCCCAATCCATGTGTCCCGCCTTCGGATCGTTACGGGTTGGGTTGCGCATGCGCCGCGTTGCCACGGTTTTGTCGGGCTCTGCGTGCTGCGTCTATGGCCTAAGCTTTGTGAGCCATTTCTATGGTGCGCGCCGGTCAGTGGGATATGTGCCCTTTGACTCTGAATCCCTTGTGACAGGTAAGTTGTTCGAAGACATTCGCGACGCCGTTCACGATTTGGCGGATCCCGATCAATATGATGCGATTGTGGTCACCAACCTATGCGTTCCAACAGCAAGCGGCGTGCCGCTTCGACTGTTGCCGAATGAAATAAACGGCGTTCGCATTATTGGAATTGATGTTCCTGGTTTTGGCGTGCCCACACATGCAGAGGCCAAGGATATTTTGGCGGGCGCAATGTTGAATTTCGCCCGTCAAGAAGCCGAAGCCGGCCCCGTTCAAGCCCCCGTTGGCGGCAAAAACAAACGCCCTACGGTGGCCTTGTTGGGCGAAATGTTTCCTGCCGATCCGATGGTAATCGGCGCGATGTTGGCCCCGATGGGTTTGGCGGCAGGTCCGGTTTTACCTGCACGGGAATGGCGCGAAATGTATGCCGCACTTGATTGCGGCGCAGTTGCAGCCATCCATCCGTTTTATACCGCAACGCTGCGCGAATTTGCGGCCGCAGGTCGCCCCGCAGTCGGAAGCGCCCCTGTCGGATACGACGGCGCCGCCGCGTGGTTGCAAGCGATTGGCGAAACGTTCAATGTTCCCGCCGCACAGATTGCCGCCGCACAAAACGCGTTTTTGCCCGCGATCAAGGGTGCATTGGCCGCCCATCCCATCGCAGGGCGCATCACCGTTTCGGGTTACGAGGGCAGCGAATTGTTAGTCGCGCGCCTGTTGATCGAAAGCGGTGCAGATGTTCCCTATGTCGGGACTGCGTGCCCCAAAACAGCCATGTCGCAAGCGGATCTGGACTGGTTGGCCGACAAGGGCACTGTGGTGAAATTCCGCGCCTCTCTTGAAGATGATTTGGCGGCGGTTGATGCGTTTGAACCGGATCTTGCCATCGGGACCACGCCATTGGTCCAAGCGGTCAAGGAAAAGGGCCGCGCGGCATTGTATTTCACCAACCTTGTGTCTGCGCGTCCTTTGATGGGTCCCGCAGGCGCAGGCAGCCTTGCGCAGGTGATTAACACGACGATTGGAAATACGGAACGCATGTCGTCGATGCGTGAATTTTTTGATGGTGTCGGACATCACGACACCGCAGGTATTTGGGAAGGCAGCCCAAATCTTCGCCCCGATTTTCGTGCGCTCAATCAAAAGAAAATTGAAAAAGCAGCCCGTGCCGCCAAAGCACAGGAGATGATCTGATGTTGGTGATCGATCATGATCGGGCAGGGGGATATTGGGGCGCTGTCTATGCCTTTTGCGCGGTCAAAGGCTTGCAAGTCGTGATTGACGGTCCGGTTGGATGTGAAAACCTGCCCGTGACGTCGGTTCTGCATTATACGGATGCGCTGCCGCCGCATGAATTGCCAATCGTTGTGACAGGGCTTGGCGAAGAGGAATTGGGGCGTGACGGCACCGAAGGGGCCATGAAACGCGCGTGGAAAACATTGGATCCTGCGTTACCATCGGTGGTGGTGACGGGATCAATCGCCGAAATGATTGGCGGCGGTGTTACGCCACAAGGCACGTCAATCCAACGGTTTTTACCGCGCACGATTGACGAAGACCAATGGCAATCCGCCGATCGCGCCATGACATGGATTTTTTCCGAATTTGGCATGACCAAGGGCCGTATGCCGCCCGAAAAAAAACGCCCCGAAGGTGCCGCTCCGCGGGTCAATATCCTTGGCCCGATGTATGGCACATTCAACATGCCAAGCGATTTGGCTGAAATACGTCGTTTGGTCCAAGGGATCGGTGCCGAGGTCAACATGGTGATGCCGCTAGGTGCCCATATCGCCGAAATGCGCGATTTGGTGAACGCCGATGTCAACATCTGCATGTACCGCGAATTCGGTCGTGGACTGTGCGAGGTGTTGGGAAAACCCTATTTGCAAGCGCCAATCGGGATGGATAGCACGACCAAGTTCCTGCGGAGTTTGGGGGAATTGTTGGGGCTTGATCCCGAACCCTTTATTGAAACGGAAAAACATTCGACGCTGAAACCTGTATGGGATTTGTGGCGCTCAGTCACCCAAGATTTCTTTGGCACCGCCAATTTTGCAGTCGTTGCGAATGACACCTATGCGCGCGGGATCCGACATTATTTGGAACAGGATTTGGGATTTCCCTGCGCCTTTGCCGTGAGCCGCGTTGCAGGGTCAAAGACCAATAACCAAGAAGTGCGCAGCATGATTTCACAACACAGACCTTTGGTGATCTTTGGGTCGGTGAATGAAAAGATGTACTTGGCCGAACTCAAGGCCGGTCACGGCCCGCAACCGTCCTTTATTCCGGCGTCTTTCCCAGGTGCCGTTATTCGCCGCGCTACGGGCACGCCGATGATGGGCTATGCGGGCGCGACCTATATCTTGCAAGAACTTTGCAATGGCTTGTTTGACTCATTGTTCCACATCCTGCCCTTGGGCAGCGATATGGATGCCACCCATTCAACACCTGCGGTGTTGAAGCGCGATCTGGCTTGGGATCCAGACGCGCAACAAGAATTTGATCGAATTATCGCGTCACATCCAATTTTGACGCGCATATCGGCGGCCAAGCGTCTGCGGGATGCAGTGGAAGTCGAAACGCTTCGTGTGGGGCGTGACCAAGTGGTGATGGAAACGCTCACCGCTGTGCACGCAGGCCACCCAGTTTTAACAGGAGGATAGATAAATGTCTGATCTCACAACGTCACATCAAAAATTCAAAAGACGGTCGAACAGATCCATCGAATACATTGTGTTTTTCACATTGATTTTCGTTCTGGCGATCCCATTTGCGACGACGCATTGGGTTGCTGATCTGTATCGCACAAAAAGTCTCTTAATTCATGGTCCGTTAGCGCGCGCTTGGCTTGAAGCGCATCGGATCACGCCCATCATTTTCTCGGCGTAATCGTCGAGAAATACGACCTGCTCTGCCAACGGCAGAACAGACCCTCGGTGTTAACTGCCGGGGAACCCGGCCGCAGGGGCACTGCGGCGCCACGAAACATTCCGGAGGATATTTTCATGGCTGGAAAAAGTGATCTGTCTTTTACAGGTCTGACTGACGATCAGGCGCAAGAGCTGCATTCAGTTTATATGAGCGGGCTATGGTTATTCGTAACCATCGCTGTCGTTGCCCATTTGGCTGTCTTCATCTGGCGTCCGTGGTTCTAAGGAGGATTAGAAAATGGCAAAATTTTACAAAATATGGCTCGTTTTCGATCCGCGTCGCGTGTTTGTCGCACAAGGCGTTTTCCTGTTCTTGCTTGCAGCAATGATCCATCTCGTTCTGCTCAGCACTGAACATTACAACTGGTTCGAACTGGCTGCTCAGAAGGCTGGCGGTTAATCCGCAGATCTTTTTGATCAATTGAACAACGATCTGTGGGCAGGTGATCTTGCCCACAGATGACCCGAATTAACCGGCCTTGCAACTCAATGTATCGGCTGAATTCAACGGAGACAAACGATGGCATTGCTGAGTTTCGAAAGAAAATATCGTGTCCGAGGTGGCACACTCATAGGCGGTGATTTATTCGACTTTTGGGTAGGGCCATTTTACGTCGGATTTTTCGGCGTAACGACTGCATTTTTCGCATTACTGGGCACAATCCTAATTTTTTGGGGCGCAAGCCAGCAGGGAACATTTAACCCTTGGCTGATCAATATTGCACCACCAGACATCAGTTATGGATTGGGTCTTGCACCTCTCTTAGAGGGTGGTTTGTGGCAAGTCATAACGATTTGCGCAACATTTGCCTTTATAAGTTGGGCGTTGCGAGAAGTGGAGATCAGTCGCAAACTGGGGATGGGATATCATGTTCCATTTGCCTTTAGTTTTGCGATTTTGGCCTATATGACCTTGGTCATTTTTCGCCCTTTGCTCATGGGCGCATGGGGGCATGGATTTCCGTATGGTATCTTTAGCCACTTAGATTGGGTCAGTAATACTGGCTACGCCTATTTGCACTTTCATTATAACCCTGCACATATGTTGGCGGTTACCCTATTTTTCACCACAACCCTTGCTTTGGCGCTACACGGTGCCCTGATTTTAAGCGCGGCCAATCCAGAAGACGGCGAAGACGCCCTGGGACCAGATCACGAAGACACGTTTTTCCGTGATTACATTGGCTACTCTATCGGGACATTGGGGATCCATAGATTGGGATTCTTGTTGGCGATTAATGCCGTATTCTTTTCGGCCGTGTGCATCATCATCTCGGGTCCGGTCTGGACCAAAGGATGGCCTGAATGGTGGAATTGGTGGTTAGAATTGCCAATTTGGCCAAGTCAAATAGGGATGTAATCATGTTAGAGTATCAAAACATATTTACCCAAGTGCAGGTCCGCGGACCTGCCGAAATGGGGATCGATAACGAAAACAACATGTCCGCCGAACGGATCGGGAAACCTGGGTTTTCTTGGTTGGCGGGCTGGGTCGGCAACGCCCAGTTGGGCCCTGTATATTTGGGTTGGACTGGGATGATCGGCCTTGCGACAGGGATGTTGTGGTTCAATATCGTGGGCCTGAACATGTTGGCACAAGTCGGGTGGTCTATTCCCGAATTCTTGCGTCAATTCTTCTGGTTGGCGCTTGAACCTCCGGGTCCTGAGTGGGGTCTTCGGATGCCGCCCTTGAACGAAGGTGGCTGGTATATCATCAGTTCGCTGTTCTTATTGGTTTCGGTATCGACATGGTGGTTACGCAGCTATTTGCTGGCGCAACAACATAAGATGGGCAAACATGTTGCATGGGCCTTTGCCGCTGCATTGTGGTTGTTCTTGGTTCTTGGCCTGTTCCGCCCAATTCTGATGGGTAGCTGGTCAGAGGCCGTTCCTTATGGCATCTTCCCGCATCTTGATTGGACAACGGCGTTCTCTATTCGCTATGGCAACCTCTATTACAATCCGTTCCACGCGCTTTCGATCGTGTTCTTGTATGGATCCGTCTTGTTGTTTGCGATGCACGGCGCGACGATCCTTGCGGTAACACGCTTTGGCGGGGACCGTGAACTGGAACAAATCTATGACCGTGGAACAGCATCGGAACGCGCTGCTTTGTTCTGGCGCTGGACGATGGGCTTTAATGCCACGATGGAAGGTATCCATCGCTGGGCATGGTGGTTCGCGGTCTTGTGTCCGATCACGGGTGGTATTGGGATTTTGCTAACGGGAACAGTTGTCGACAACTGGTTCATTTGGGCCCAAGAACACAACTTTGCCCCTATGTACGATGGCTCTTATGGCTATGAGAGCTATGGTTCGTACGAGGCATTCGTAGGGCAGGAGAACTAAGATGTTACCTAAGTGGTTTACTGCATGGAACAAAGAAAACCCCACAAATGTCTATGGGCCCGCCACCTTGGTGGGGGTCCTGGGAGGAGCAATCTTTGTTGCCGTGATGGTGGTGGTCTGGGGACAACCCGCCGCAACCAGTAGCTTGCAAACGGGGCCACGTGGTATCGGGATGGCAATTACCAAGTTCGACAACGAACTTGGAACGCCAGATCCTGATATTGCGCGCGTCGAAGAAAATGAACCATACACTCCGGACGGATCGGAAGCCTTGGCAAAAGACATTTACAAAAATGTCCAAGTTCTTGGCGATGTGACCGAGGATAATTTCAATCGCGTCATGGCCGCGATGACAGAATGGGTCGCACCCGATCAAGGATGTGCCTATTGTCACGGCGATGGGGATATTGAAACCTATGGCGAAGATCTTCTTTATACCAAGGTCGTTGCCCGTCGCATGATCGAAATGACCCAGAACATCAACGAAGGATGGGACGGACATGTCAATGCCAACAAACAAGTGGGCGTGACCTGTATGACCTGTCACCGTGGGCAAAATGTTCCGTCGGATATTTGGTTCAAGATTGATCCTGTAAACGAGGCAACCGCAGGGTGGCCTGCCGTTCAAAACCGTGTCACGCCGCTAAGCCAATACACCTCTTTGCCGTCAAACGCATTGGAAGCGTATTTGCTGAACTATGAACGCATTGGTGTGCATGATCTTGAATCACGGGTCAAAAATGCACCGGGTGATCCGTTGATCCAACAAACCGAACGGACCTATTCGTTGATGAATTACTTTGCAAATTCATTGGGTAAGAACTGTGTTCTGTGTCACAACACGCGTGCGTTTTATGATCCAGAACAGGTCACCCCCCAATGGTCAACGGCGTCCCAAGGGATATCAATGGTCCAAGAGCTCAATAATGACTATCTTGTTCCTTTGATTGATGTCCTGCCAGAAGATCGGTTGGGCACGTTGCATGGCGATGCGCCCAAGCTTGGGTGCAAGACATGTCACAAGGGATATCAGCAACCTTTGCAAGGGTTGAACGTCATCAAGGATTGGCCTGAATTGGCCACAACAGGTGCCCCTGTATACGACTAACACCGATCCGCGCGAATGCGTTCGCGCGGGTTATCTGGCACTATGCCATCGCGGCAGCTAGAGTTTTTTCCCTTCCTGTTGGCTACGGGAGCTGGCGTCGCAATTGCAATTTATTGCATTGTGACGCCTTTTTTTATGAAAGGCCCAGTTCGATGTTAGACGCAAAGCCCCTTCTTGACCGTGTGAAAACGCCCCAAGATTTAAAGGTGATGACAGATCACGAACTTGCAGAGCTTGCGCATGAATTGCGATCAGAAGTCATCCAGACAGTGTCACAAACCGGTGGACATCTGGGATCGTCATTGGGTGTGATCGAATTAACGGTCGCCTTGCATGCTGTGTTTAACACCCCGTATGACAAATTGATTTGGGACGTGGGCCATCAATGTTATCCGCATAAAATTCTGACAGGTCGACGCGCACAGATGACAACCCTGCGCCAAAAGGGTGGGATCAGCGGGTTCACCAAACGCAGCGAAAGCGAATTTGATCCCTTTGGCGCGGCGCATAGTTCGACGTCAATCTCGGCGGCACTTGGCTTTACCATGGCGCGCGAATTGGGACAGCCCGTGGGCGACGCGATTGCCGTGATTGGGGACGGATCGATTTCCGCCGGCATGGCCTATGAAGCCTTGAACAATGCGGGCAGTGAAAATAAGCGCATGTTTGTGATCCTGAACGATAACGAAATGTCGATTGCGGGGCCGGTTGGGGCGATGTCGTCCTATCTGTCTGGCATGAACGGGCACAATGTTTTTGAACATCTCAAGCTCTTTGGCACCAGTTTCGAAGACACGCTTCCCACCACCCTGCGCGATGGGGTGCGCCGCGCGCGGCGGTTGGTGACGGGTACCGAAGGTCGCGCAACAATATTTGAAGAGCTTGGATTTGATTACATCGGTCCGGTCGACGGCCATGATATGGCGCAAATGCTAAACGTCTTGCGAACGGCGCGCACACGCGCCCGTGGTCCGATGCTTATTCATGTGTGCACCAAAAAGGGCCATGGATATGCGCCTGCGGAAACAGCGGCAGATAAATATCATGGTGTGTCGAAATTCGACATTGCTACGGGTGTACAGAATAAATCACCCGCCAATGCGCCGTCCTATACCAGCGTTTTTGGCAGGGCGCTTTTGGCTGAGGCCCATCATGATCAAAGCGTTGTCGCCATTACCGCGGCAATGCCATCAGGGACGGGTGTGGATATCTTGGCCAAAGAATATCCGCAACGTGTTTTTGATGTGGGTATCGCCGAACAACATGCGGTGACATTTGCCGCAGGATTGGCGGCCGCTGGGATGAAACCATTTTGCGCCATTTATTCAACATTCTTGCAACGCGCCTATGACCAAATCGTGCATGATGTCGCGTTGCAAAATTTGCCCGTTCGCTTTGCAATTGATCGGGCAGGGTTGGTCGGTGCGGATGGTCCAACGCATGGCGGGATTTTCGATATTTCCTATCTTGCCAATGTTCCCAATATGACCGTGATGGCCGCAAGCGACGAAGCAGAATTGACGCATATGGTGCGCACAGCAGCCGAATTTGATCAAGGTCCGATTGCCTTTCGCTATCCCCGCGGATCGGGCACTGGCGTGGCACTGCCCGCGCGGGGGCAGATCCTTGAGATCGGCAAGGGGCGCATCGTGCAAGAGGGATCTGATGTCGCGATTTTGTCCTTTGGGGCCCATCTGTCCGAAGTACAAGACGCCGCAAAACTGTTAGAAGACAACGCCATCAGCGTGACCATCGCAGATGCGCGTTTTGCAAAGCCTCTTGATACAGATCTCATCACCCAGCTTGCCCGACATCACAAAGCGTTGATAACGGTCGAACAGGGGGCGATGGGTGGATTTGGCAGCATGGTTTTGACCTATCTGATGAAACAAGGTCTGCTGCGGGATAGCTTGGCGGTCGACACCCTGTGTTTGCCTGACCGATTTATCGATCAGGCCGATCCAAACAGCATGTACGCCGAAGCGGGACTACGCAGCATAGACATTCACAACGCCTGCATCGCCGCATTAGGTCGCAATGACACGGTGGTTCTGCGCCGCGCGATCCAGTCGTAGAGAGATCAGCCCAATTCCGTGGGCCGCGCCACCAACGGCGGGCGCAGGTCCGCAGGCATTGGACAGATATATGGGGTGCGCGCAAGCTTTGCCGTATGTTCCGCCTGTGCTGCCGCAAGGCGCGCCGGATCGCTGAGCAAGATTTGCGCCGTTCGTCCCATCGCCTTGGCGGCATGGACCATGCCTTTATGGGCTGCGCCCGATTGTCCTTGTGCGGTCATTTGCCAACTGTGCAAAGGCGTGCCGATGGCAGCCGTTGCAATCAGGACCTCGGTTGTTGGAACTTTCCACGTGACATCGCCCACATCGGTGGATCCGATCAAGACCTCGCCACCGGGGCGCATGGGCACAACCCAATCGCACAACATACAATCGTCGCGCGGGGGTTCATTCACCACGGACCATTCCGATGCAATATCTTGTGCCGAAAGCGTTGCTTGGATTTGCGCGGCATAGGCGCGGTCACTGTCGTCAAAGGGAACACCGCCCAATTCATCCAAGGCCTCTTGCATGATGGTGTCCATGGTGAGGTTTTCGAAATGATTGGAGACGGCCGTAAACATCTGTGCATCGACCGTTGTTTCGGTCATCAACGCAGCACCTTGTGCGATCTGTTTCACACGCTCAACCAGCGCCAACATATCATGAAGCTTTAAAGCTCTGATCGAATAGCGCACACTTGCGCGCGATTGCCCAATCGGAAATTTTTTTGCGTCGTGTTTTCATCCTTCGGGTAAGAGACGCGGATTGACGCAAAGGTGAGACAGGCCTTACATAAACGCATGCCTTACCATGATTGGTAAAACGGTGGCAGACAATGAGGTCAGCATTAGGCGGATAGCTCATGGGCGAAAAATGGATGATCTGAAATTTGGAACCCGTGATAAACGGGGAAATTGGCGGCCGAATGCGCGGCTTGAGGTTGGGCCGTTGTTTGATATGCCGTGGAACCCTGTGCGTGTGCTGAAATGGATCCCGTCTTATTTTTTGCCATGGAATGCACTGTATTTTGTGATTGGGGCAGTGTTTTGGGTGTATCTCACACCTGAGCGCGCTACGTTGCAAAGCTTTGGGTGGGATTGGGTTATTCTGATCTATCTGCGCAACGCGGCGGTGATTGCGGCGATCTATGGGGGGCTTGAATTGCGCTTGTATCTGCGCCGCGCCCAAGGGGCTCGGTTCAAATACAATGGGAAATTCCCTGCGGATCATCCGTCAAATGTGTTTATGTTCAAAAGCCAGACCTTGGATGGCATCGTGCATACCTTTTTGTCAGGCGTTCCGATTTGGACCGCATACGAAGTCGTGGTGCTGTGGATGTGGGCAAACGGCTTTGGTCCATGGGCCCTTGTCGGCGAGAGCATGTGGTGGCTGGTGTGTCTTGGATTATGTGTGCCCTTGATCCATGAGGTACATTTTTACTGTATTCATCGGCTGATCCATATTCCGATCCTGTATAAATGGATCCATTCGGTTCATCACAATTCGATCAATCCCTCGCCATGGTCGTCCTTGTCGATGCACCCGATTGAACATCTTTTGTATTGGTCTGATTGTTTGGTTCATTTGATTGTACCGTCGCATCCGTTTTTGGTCCTTTATCACTTGCAACTGACCGGAACGGGTGCGGTTGTGGGACACATCGGGTTTGATAAAATCGAAACGGGGCAGGATAAGGCGATCCAAAGCCATGCTTATGCCCATTACCTGCATCACAAATATTTCGAGGTAAATTATGCTGATGGGATGCTGCCATTTGATAAATGGATGGGGACTTGGCATGATGGGACCGAAGAGGGGGACCAAGTGATGAAAGACCGCTTCCAACGGAAAAAAGCCCGTCAGATGGGAAAATCTGCGTCTGATACAAAGGATAGCATGCAATGACGATCCGCATCGCTGTGATTGGTGCAGGTATCATGGGCGCAGATCACGCGCGCATTGTTGCGCAAGACCTGCCAAGGGCAACCTTGCAAGTTGTCTGTGACACAGATGCTGACCGCGCAAAATCAGTGGCGCAAGAATATGCTGCGGTTGATTACACAACCAATCCAGAAGACACCATTTTTCGTGACGACGTCGATGCCGTCATTATCGCCAGCCCCGATACCACCCACGCGCCACTAAGCTTGGCCTGTATTTCCGCACGAAAGCGCGCGTTGTGTGAAAAACCATTGTCGCATACGTCAGACGACTGTTTGGCGGTCATGCGGGCCGAACAAGACGCGGGCGCGAAATTCATCCAGATCGGATTTATGCGCCGCTACGATCGATCCTATATCGATATGCGCGATGCGCTTGCCTCGGGTGGGTTGGGGCGGCCATTGATGATGCATAACTTTCATCGCAATGTGTCAACGCCAGCCACGAGTTTCACTGGTGCGATGGCTATCACCAGTTCGGCGCCGCATGAATTTGACATGATCCGGCATGTGTTGGGGGCTGAGTGCACATCAATTGCTGCGTTTCAACCACGCCGTTCTGATGGCGTGGTGGCACCTGTCGTCATGGTCTTGGAAACGTCTGATGGACAATTGGTGACCGTCGAAATCAATAATAATGCGGTATACGGGTATGACGTTCGTGCCGAGTTGGTGGGTGAAGCGGGATCACTTTCAATCAATACGGTTGCCCATTCGCGGGTTGATCGCGCGCTGTCGCAATTCACCCAGTATGACGCGGACTGGCGCGGTCGATTTGCCGATGCCTATCGCCTCCAGAACCGCGATTTCGTTCGATTTGCGGAAACGGGGGAATTCCCTGCCGTCGCCTCGACCGCGTGGGACGGATATTGTGCGGCGCTGATCGCGGAAACAGGCGTGCGCGCATTGGCGACAGGCACCAAGCAGGCCATAGACATGATCGCGATACCGCAATTCTATGCCTGATATGTCGGGGATCAGATATTCGAGATTGCACAAACACATCGATGCGTTTTTAAATCGTTTGAAGCTTTTGAAAAATCTGTCACGGTGTGTGTCAAGGCGACTACCAAATCACACACGGATCTCGAAACACAGGATATCTTAAGTCATGACCTTTCGCGACTATAACCTGACTGGGCCTGCAAATGCGCAAGCGATTGCATCAGGTTTGGTCACAGAAGATTGGTATCGTACACCGATTGATCGCAAGGTGATGAAGGATTTGATGAAACGTTCCGATCATCCTGCAACGCGCGATACGATTGTGTTGTTTGGGTTGATGGCCGCGTTTGCAAGCGCTGCGGTTATGATCATGCCGTCGTGGTGGTCGGTTCCGTTTTGGATGGCGTATGGTGTGTTGTACGGATCTGCGATGGATGCGCGTTGGCATGAATGCGGCCATGGCACAGCGTTCAAGACCCGATGGAAAAACACCGTGGTCTATCACATTGCCTGTTTTTGCATGATCCGTGATCCCTATTGTTGGAAATACAGCCATGCGCGGCATCATTCCGACACCGTCATTGTCGGCCGCGATCCTGAAGTGGCAATTATGCGGCCTGTGGTGA
>Ga0181595_10001775_pt1 | contig 22636 bp, 28 predicted proteins | sample 041ome_7_FD_145604 | JGI IMG/M metagenome (GOLD analysis project Ga0181595, IMG submission 145604) | Coastal salt marsh microbial communities from the Groves Creek Marsh, Skidaway Island, Georgia - 041401AS metaG (spades assembly) | ecosystem: Environmental > Aquatic > Marine > Intertidal zone...
CTTGGACGATATTCAATGTCTCTCCTCGGATAGGCGCAGTACCTATGGTGACTGGCCGATGAAGTATAACGCACTTAAAGAAGTCACCGTCTGGGATATGGACTACCAACCGAACCATACGTATTTTCTAAACGCGTCAGGGCGAATGACTGCGTACATCAAAAAGGGAACTGACGTTATCATATATAATAAGAAACCTTCTTCCTTCGATAAGCGAGGGCGGAAGTTTGAAAAAGTATGGATAGACGGATACCAAACATGAATTACCTTGTGAAGAGCTCACCTCGCGTAGGCTCTAATCTGATTGTAAACTATTTTATGGCTTGTGGGTTAGACCATTTTGACGTAGATTTTCGGCGATTTAATTTAGCTGTCGAAAAACCTACCTTCCCTAATTTTCTTATGCAACCAGAACGAGTTCTAGACCCTAATACTCGTAACACTGTTTTCCGCGACCATACGTTTTGGGTGCCAAAAGACATAGAAAACTTTACTCCTGTTATTTGTACACGGAGAGATAAGCTAGCTCAGATCTCAAGTATGTACCTGGGTTATCATTCACTAGAGTTTGTTATGTATACTGATAAAAAAGTTGAGCCTTTTGGTATAAATTTAGAAGAAGCATTAGAAGTTAAGGATCTGGTTCTTGCCATGGACAAGAAATATCTCGAAAATTTGTCAAAATTGAATTGGGGAGGCGAACCATTACACTTTGAATTTGAAGATGTTATAGAATTTGGCAAAAGTTATGTACATAGTGTAATTCAGCATTCAGATTATGACGATAGCAAATGGATTTTTGAGAAAAGTATTAATCCTAGACGCCCTAGTGACTACATTATAAATTATTCTGACGTAGAAGAAACCTTTTGGAACAATAAAGTAGTTGATACAACAGGAATAGAGTTTGCAAAAACACAAATTCCGGTTTATTCAAGACAACAATTAGGTGATTAATGAAAATTTTTATTTCTATAGCATCATATAGGGATCCTTTGTTGGGTTGGACTATATGGAACTGCTGGGAAAACGCAAAAAACAAGGAAAATTTGGTTTTTGGTGTAGTTGAGCAAGAATTAGATGAATTTGCCTTGGATTTAGACCAAGAATGCTTGAAAGATATTAAAGATCAGATAAGATATGTCAAAATACACCCTAAAGACAGTAAAGGGGCGTGCTGGGCAAGGGCAGAAGTGCAAAAATTGTACCAAGATGAAGAGTATTACTTACAAATTGACTCCCATATAGGTTTTAAGCCCGATTGGGATGTTGAACTGACCAATGGTATGCTTGAATTAGAAAAATACCACGAAAAACCGATTATTACGGGCTATACACAGTCATTGGAACTACTAAAAAGCCCTTCCAGAGTACCTGATGAAAATAAAGTGGAGCTTGCTGATAATCCTCCGTATACAATTTTATGTATGAAGGTAGTTTTGGTACCAGAAGAAGTAGATCAAACCTTTTTAACGAAAGGCGGCTATAAATTACAAATTGATTCCAAATTTGTGGATCACTTCAAACCCTTTTGCCCTGCATTTTTAATTAGTGGTGGTTTTATACTAGCTAAAAAGGAATTTGTACATGAAATACCATATGATAGTGAGATTTTCTTTCAAGGTGAAGAACAAACTCTTGCTATTAGGGCATTTACTAAAGGATTCCAAATGTTTCATATGATGGATGCACCTCTTAGGCATTTGTATCATAATAAGTTTGGGGATACAGAATATCGACCACTATTTTGGAGTGAGGAAGAAGAATACGAACACAGAGAAACATGGACTTTAATTGAAAAGAAATCCTTTGTAAGGATTAGAGATTTATATTTAAATCAAATTGATGATACACCTTACGGTTTAGGTTCAGTGAGAACCATGGAAGAATATGCTGAACTGACTGGTGTAGATTATATAAATGGTTACATACACCCTAAAGCATTTCATGGTAACAACATTTTTGGTAAAGATTACAGGAAACCCTTATGAGTAAAGATAACGTGATTCAATTTCCAACGCCTAAAACTGTTACAATCAGTTTTGATGGTGCAGCTCCTCTAATATACAGTTTAACAGGAGCGCAAGTAGATTTTTCGGGGACAGATACCTTGACAGCGACTATCCCCGTTAGCTCAGATTATATGTACACTGGCAACGGGGTTACCGTGACAGACCCTGTAGAAATGCTTGAAGCTGAAATGGTCAGGCAAATGGAACTAGATTTAGACGAAGATTGATTTATGTACAGTATAAATATACAGTAAAAAAACATCTTAACCGTAGACAAACCAGAGGAAGGTGATGGATCCAGTATCCTTGATAATAGCCTTATTATGTATAGTAGTAATATGGGTAATCCTAATCAGCATTTACATTACGATACGCCTCTTATACCTATTGGAGCTTTGGTCTAAGGCAATAGACATATTAAGTACGAGACAAAAACCATCAGCACGTCGGACGTATTAATGGATGAAATATGCCCACCAGAGTTTGAAATCTGTTTCACCGAAGATGAGTGGATAGAGTTTCATAATTATGTAGAGTTTGATGATACAGAGGTATTCATACCCGAGCATTCCATAGGAGACGGAGAAGCCTTGGCAAACTTTACATGGGAGATATTATTTTTAAGTCCGTGGGAGCTGATATACATTGCACTACCAATGAGTATATTAGCTACCTACGGACTAACTATTTACTACGCCTACAAATGGATTCAGAAGAGGTTCAATGGCTGATGTTACGATTTATAATCATTCAGAATCATTGAGCGGGTTGTCTAGGATTCGCTCAATTTTTTCCTCTAGGTCGTCACGCATATCACGCAATTCTGCATCTAACTCTCTGAGACGGTCATTCAATTCGGTCTCCATGCCATAAACATCATTGCGTAATTCTCTCTGGGTGTCATTAGTGGTTTCGTCTATGTTACGGACAAAAGTATCCACTTCATCTGTGTCTTCTCTAATTCGGTCAATGTCCTCTTGTAAGTTATCCAAAAGAATATTGAGTGTATTGAATTGAGTTGTTACATCCTCAGCAAGCCCTGTAAGCGTCTCTGCTTGAACGGCCAACTGTTGATTGATACCTGACATATCAGGGGCTACGTAATTGGTTACGGCTTCCTCAGCGTCTAATAGCCGCTGATACACTTCAAAGCCTCCCCACATGGCGCCCAATATAGAACCAAGTAATGGTATAATAAGCAGCATTTTACCGCCAGTTAATTTTACATCACCAAATTCTACTTCTGCCATTGATGTCTCCTATTTACTGTGACTTGGCGCTTTTATTTCTTTGAACCATTCGTGTACCCGTTTTACCGGGTTATACTTTTTGAATCTAAATTTTGTACTCAGTGTTTCTTTTGTCTTTACAACAGTGTAATGATACGTATGTGAATCTTTTGTTTCATTCTCAGGTATCAACCAAACAATATTTTTTCTTTTATTTCCAGCCATCTTATAACTCCACGTATTTAAAGTTTATTATTTATATTGTTCTGCAATCATTTCTTCAAGCTTGCCGCTGGTACCTATTAGTTGTAACATAGTATTACGATCATTTTGTACTCGACTGCCTGGCATTCCTCTATCTACATAAAATGAAACATCTTGTAGTTGAGTATTGTAAGCATCAAAACCGTTTACACGACCTATTAGAAACATTGTTAGACTTTGGTCACTGAAACCCCCAGAGTCTTGCATATCATCTGACATTTTTTCTATACTTGCCTCAATGTCCTCTTGTGACATATTATTGGCGGCTGCTTCAGCTCGAGCAGTTTGTCTTTGTTCTGTTTGGCTAGGGGGAGCAACATCAAACTGCGAAAAGTTTGGTTGAACATTATTCAGTACAGCAGTTATACTTTGACCTGTTGAGAATGACTGATCTTGTTGGGCAGCAAACCCTGTGTCCATTTGAGTTGTTGTTGCTTCCATTTGAAACTCTATTACTTCCTCTTCCGAAATTTCGGTTACCGTTACAGTGGGGTCTACAATCATATTAATAGTCGCACTTTCAAATGCCGAATCAAAATCACCAAATGTAAAATCCTGTGTATAGTCGCCATTATTTACAGATTGTTGTTGCGCTGTTTGTCTGGCCTCTGACTCAGCGTTTGCTACTGCTGTAAGTGCTATGGACACAGCATTGATAGAGGGTTCTGATATAGTATCTTCGGTCATGTGTAAATCTTGACTCAAATTACTCATATCCTCATCCACTTGAGTAAATTCCGACTCAAAATACTCCTCTTCTAAAGCAAGATCTTCGCCAATTGGGTCGGTTCCCATTCCTTCTTCTTCTTCTCGTAAAATGGGTTCGTCTGAAAAGGTCCCTTCTTCTTGTAATGTGGGTTCGGTATAAACCTCTCCGAATTCTTCGCGGTATATGGTTTCGGGTTCTCCGATAAAATCTTCTTCTTCAAAAGTTCCAGTTGTATCAAACTCATCTGGTCGAAATCCATAAGACTCCTCCTCTTCGTAACCGTAATCTATATCTTCCTCATATGCAAAAAACATATCTGGCTCTTCAATGTCGTAATCATAAAAATCACTAATATCATCACCGAAAATAAAATCTGTGTCTGTTAAATCTTGTGCTGCAAGTGCTCCTTGATAACCAGAACACTGTTGGTCATACAATGGGTCATAAAGACATTCTTGTTCAAAAAAGGCTTCTTCATAACCTGGGCATCCTGAATCATTCAAAGAGTTTGAACAGTCTAACTTAGTTTCATACCCTCCATCACTTCCATACCATGCTCTTCCACCGTTTACAGATTGGCTATGAAAGTCTATATCAAACTCAGTCACACCGCCTTGATAATATCCAAGCTGATTAATTTCATTTTTAGTAATATCACCTGTAAATCCCATGAAGGTATTATTTTGAGTTATATCGACTTCATCATATAAAAAATCAAATGAACCATCGGGCCATAGATTAACCTGAAATGTGTTTGTATTGCTTGAACCAAATTCTACTACATCATACCAAAGAAAAGAGGAAACACCTTCATTTGTCTTATAGTAATAGCCATCATCAGGCGTTAGGTTAGCATCTCTCAAATCAGTCCACACAGGAGCAAGCATAAAACTAAATTGATCCCCTTGCCATGGCTCCCAATTAGTTAAATCTTCACCGGAACAGCACATAGAATTTCCGGTATTCCAATTACCGAATTGTGTAGTCGGATCGTACAGAATAATAACACCGTTACTGCTCATCCAAGCATCGGTGAATATTCCGCCATAATAAGGAAAGGTATGACCTAAAGAAACGTGAAAAGTTCCATCATCTTCACCCTCCATTACTTTGGTCATACCAGCTGGACTTAGCCAATCAGCACCCGCATAAGCGTTTATGCTGAATAAGGCTAATAGTGTAAAGAGAACCTTTTTCATTGGGGTCTATTCGGCGATTCGGTTACACGGCCTCGCTCAACGTCTCTTGCGCTAACACCGGGAACGTCAATTAAGTTTTCTTCCCAAGCTAAACCTGCATCATCACCTATCAAACCTTCGTATGGGCAAGGTGTTCCTGCCATTTTCATAGCAGTCCACACACGTTCGTCTTGGCACATTAGCGACACAGCAGCTACACGCATACCCATGTCATACAATGTTTTGCTCAGTTTGATTCTTTCACAGTTAGTGTCAATGATTGACTTGCCACCAGAAATACCAAATATCTGAGTTTGTACTGCACCACTTACACCTGTTGTACACAAGTCTTGCGAATACGAACTACCAATACTAGGAGCAATAGCAGAAGGAGGAGGCGACTCAATCTTTTGATTGATATTCTGAGTCTGGGTACTCTCGCTTACATTTCTGTTTTCGTTTACATTATTGTTAGTGTTAGTAGTGGTAGCTACACTTTCGCTTACACTCTCACTAACATTTGTATTCGTATTATTGCTTGTGGTATTGTTGGTATTGTTATTTGTGTTTACAGCAGTGCTAGTAGATTGTACTGTGTTGTTGTTATTATTTGTATTAGTGTTATTGCTAGTAGAGCTACTAAAGTTATTATTTGTATTAGTGTTATTGCTAGTAGAGGTACTAAAGTTATTGTTAGTGTTGGTGTTATTACTGGTACTAGTATTAGTGTTAATATTGTTGTTGGTGTTGTTAGTACCACCAGACAATATATTATTGTTAGTATTAGTATTATTAGAAGTGCTTGTGTTTGTGTTTACATTTGTGTTAGCATTGGTGTTATTGGAAGTTACATTAGATGTAGAAGTCGTGGTTCCGTCAGTCTGTACAAAGGTTGTAGAGTCGAACAGGCCATCTGCATCATTGGCTACTTGGGCGTTTACGAAGGGGATCATCAGACACATTGCGAAAGGTAGAATCCTCTTCATGGGTTCCTCTCGTTTTTTTGATGTTGGTATAGGTTTTCCTATAGTAACTCTATTTATAAGTGCTTGATTTATAAGGAAAAAATAATGCTTGACTTTTCCGTGGAAATCAGTATAATAAGCAGTAAATATAGAGGAAAATACTATGTATCTTAATCTTACCGCATATAATAAATCTAAGTCTCGCCGGAAAAAATCTAAAAAACCTAAAGGTGAGGTATATCAGAAATATGTACCAAAGAAGTTTGAGCCATATGAACCAACTCCTTCAGCTTTTGCGCGTGAAACTCCTAACTATCCTAGCCTGACGACCTCAGGTGCAATAAATACCTCGAAGCCCGAAAGACAACAATATACAGGGACACTTGTCAAGGGTATTGCAACAATGCACAAATCTAATGCTGTTCCTATTATAAATGATGAGCAAGCAAAAGACATTTCGAGGATGAGGCGTGGTTAAAATATTAGCGGGAATTTTGACATCTAGAGAGACAGATGATATTGTAAGAGCAATTAAATCAGCACAACACCGAGATGTTTCTATTGTTGTGATTGTCAACACCAACGACAATGAACTTTATGAATCTGTTAAAACAAAAGTAGCTGAGCTAAAAGTTGTTGATGTTGTCAAAACACAATCTAATGGCAATCCTGGCAAAGGCAAAAATTCTGTTATTTCTTATTTTAAGAAAACTGATTATACTCACTTGATTCCAATAGACGGTGACGATTATTTAGCAAAAGACGGCATAAAATATCTTGTAAAATATATTAAAATACTAGAGCCGGATGTTGTTGGTCAGGGCAATAACAAAATGTCTATAGGTGATCTAAATACCACGTGGGAAGATTTCGGGCAAAATATTGTAGATCCAAAATACAATTGGTCTGATCTAGAAGAGGTTAGCAAAAAAACAATACTTTCGCTAGTCAAAATCAGAAATTTAAGTGATACTATATTACCCTTTAATAGATTTTTAATATTATCTAAAACTGCAATAACTAAATTTAAATATTGTGAGGATATAAAAATTGCTGATGATATTACAGCATATTTACAATTATATGCTCAAACTGTAAAGGGTATAAAGTATTACATTACCAAAACAAGAGAACTATATGTTTATGATCTCACTGATCAGGGTGTTTTACATCAATATGTATCTGGTGAGCATCACAAAGATATGCAAACCTTTTTTGATAAGGTAGGAGAATTGAATTTTGATGGGGCAGCAGTTACCTATATTGATTAAACGTATAGATAGCACCTTTCCAGAATGGCCTTTATTAACTGAGTTTACAAAAAAAGCAGAATTAGAATCTAGGGTTATGGCTTGGACTCGTTGGCCATATAATGCAGATTCTTTTTTGTTTAGACTCTATAAGTATAAGATGTATGATGAAGAAAACAAAGGTTCATACTATGTAGGTGTATACAATGATGAGATTGTGTGTGGTGGGGGACTAGCCAAATTACATGATACAAATTATGCTCATGTTTTTACTAGAATGTACACACTACCCGAATTCAGAGGCAAAACACAATCTTGGCATCAAGCTTTAACTAAAAATATGGTTAAGGATGTTAAGCGTTTTAATTATGATGGTTATGTAATAAGTTTTAATGATGAAAACAAGCGTTATCACAAAATGAATTTTAGAAGTAATGATCCGAGTAAAATTAAATATGTTGACGGTAATCCTTATATAAAAGATAGATTTGTGATTCCCTTTTATCACAAAGAAGACCCGGTATTAATTAATAAAGTAAAACAATGGATTAATTATTATCCGGATAGTATTGAAATGAAAAATTATTTGGAAAGTATTCATGCAGATAAACAGTAAATATGTGATGCGTTGGATGGAGTATATGCGAAACAACCCAGACAATGCCTATCGCTTTTCAGAATGTTTTTGGCCCAGTCAAATAAAGAGCAAGGATCATATTGTACAATCAGTTGTTGATGATGATATAGATAGACTTTGGCTGAAGTCTTTAGACAGTGTTTATATCTTTGGTGGTTGGTATGGTATGTTAGCGCAATGTTTAGATTCAGCATTTCCTAAAATCAAAATAAAAACTATTGATATAGATCCTGATTGTGTAGATGTATTCTGGCAAATAAACTATGATTTAGATAATAATATCCTACCAATAACTGCCTGTATGTCAGAGTATGAATATGAAGATGAGCCTAGTTTGATTATTAATACCAGTGTTGAACATGCTGAACAAAGCATTTATAATATTTGGTGGGAAAGGATACCTGATGGTACAGCATATATTATACAAGGGAATAATTTTTTTGAATGTGGTGAACATATTAGATGTTCAAAAGATATTGATTCTTTTATTGAAATGAATAATGTACAAAACTGTTTATTTTCAGGTGCTATAGATTGTGAACAATTTGAAAGATACTATGCTATTGGTGTTAAGTGAACAATGTTTCTAAGATAGAAGAAGTAAACAATGAGTTAAAAGAAACCTTCAGTAATAGTTTTTGTTTAGCCAAATGGCTACAAGCATCAATTTATTTACATCGGGGTGAGACTCATAGTTGTTATCATCCGCCTCCGCATAAAATACCTGTAGACACACTAACTAATCCTGCAGCTTTGCATAATACCCCTCTTAAGATCCAAGAGAGAAGGTTAATGCTAGATAACCTAAGGCCTCCAGGTTGTCAATACTGTTGGAACATTGAAGACCTTAAGGGAGAACATTTATCAGACAGAAAAATAAAATCTACAGGGCTATACAATAAAATCAAGGTACAGGAAATCCATGACAATCCTGTTTCAAATAGTATTAACCCTACTAGATTAGAAATATCATTTAGTGATGAATGTAATTTTAAATGTGGATATTGTCACCCTAAACATAGTAGTAGCTATTACAATGAAATAAAAAAATATGGACCCATTGAAACTGTAACTACACATCAATGTTATTTAGACTTTGAAAAGGTAGAAGAAAATAATAACCCCTATGTTGATGCTTTTTGGAGGTGGTGGCCAGAGTTATCAAATGATTTAACCGTACTTAGAATAACAGGCGGAGAACCATTATTACACGCATCAACAATGAGGCTGTTACAAGAGTTAGAAACAAACCCGAAACCCAATTTAGAATTGAGTATAAACTCTAACCTAGGTATGTCAACACGCCACGTTGAAAAAGTATCCAAACAAATTAAGATATTGTTAGATAAGAGATGTATCAAAAGTTTTGTAATGTATACTAGTATGGATACATGGGGTGAACGTGCTGAGTATATCAGAACAGGTTTAGATTGTTCTCTATGGGAAAAGAACCAAGACACTTATATAAGAATAACAAAACAACCAGTTAGCCATATGTGTACTTTTAATATTCTAAGTGTTACAAGTTTTAAAACATACCTAGAGAAAGTTTTGTATTGGAGAGAAAAGTATATAGATGTCATTGATTACAACGGTATAAATAATTTAAAGGAAGAAAATATACGCATTGACATACCGTACTTAAAAGAACCTTTACAATATAATATGCTGTTGTTGCCTAAACAGGAGTATATAAAATATTTTAACGAGTTAGTTGATTTTGCCAAAATTAATTTAACTGAAATTGAATTTGAAAAAATAAAAAGACTTAGAGATTATTTTTATCAATCAGACATTGCTAATATTGATGAAGGAAGAAAAAACTTTTATAATTGGTTTGTTGAATTGGATCAAAGACGAAATACTAATTTTATAAGGACTTTTCCTGAAATGGAAAGTTTTTGGAAGCAATGTCAAACATTATTGTAAGTGATAAACTAGATACTATTAGCCCTTCCTTTTGTTTAGCAAAATGGAATATGGTTAGCTTGCATCTAACAAATGGAATGACCCATAGTTGTTATCACAACCCGCCACACCCTATTTCTCTAAAAGGCCTACAAGAAAACCCAGGACTTCTACACAATACTGATAAAAAAATTACCGAGCGCACTCAAATGCGAAATGGTGAACGACCTGATGGGTGTTCTTATTGCTGGCGTATAGAAGATTCAGGTCATAAAAGTGACAGACATTATCGTGCAGATGAATGGTGGAATGGTGTAGACTTTGAAAAAATTTCAAAGGGTGATTTACATTTAGACAGCAATATCACCCCTGCATATGTTGAAGTAAATTTCAATCAAACTTGCAATTTCAAATGTATATACTGTAGCCCACATTTAAGTTCTTCATGGGAAGAAGAAATAGAGGAACACGGCCCCTACACAATGTATTTAGGCAGTCACAATAACATTAAATCTCTGATTGATAAAAAGTTGATGCCTAAGAGAACAGCACAAAAAGATAATCCTTATGTACAGGCATTTTGGAAATGGTGGCCTGAAATTTATCCCAATCTAAAAATATTTAGAATGACGGGCGGTGAACCTCTTGTAGATCACAATACATGGAAGGTCTTGGATTATGCTAATGAAAATCCAAATCCAAATCTTGAAATTAGTGTTACAAGTAATTTTTGTCCTCCGAAACCTGAGTTGTTTGACAAATTCATAAACAAACTAAAAGCTTTGGAAGAAGTACGTGTTTACAATTTTGATAACAAAGAAAGATGTGGACCCGGTATAAAATATTTTAATATGTTTGTCAGTTTGGACAGTGTAGGCAAACAAGCTGAATATATTAGAACCGGTTTAAACTATAATACACTAGAATCAAATGTTAAGAGATTTTTAAACGAAACCTCAGGAACAAGTTTAACATTTATTAATACTTTTAATATGTTGAGCATAACGAAGCATTTGGAATTTTTACAAATGATTCTAAAATTGAGACAAGAGTATAGTAAAAAAAATCAGAGTGAAGTATCAATACAAATACCCAATAAACCCTCATACCTGCCATTTGTTAGAGAAAAAACACAAAGAATATGGTTTGATGTTCCCCTATTAAATACACCGTCTTGGTTAAATATAAAACTTTTAAGTGACATACCTGAATTTGTTTCTATGTTAGCTGATTGTATTGCCTTTATGCAAGATAACAAGATGAATGATAACCTTGTTGGTTTTTATGATTACGAAATTGATAAGGTCCAAAGAAATTATGATATATTGAAAGAAGGAACAAGGCAAGCTGAACTTGTTGTTGATAAAAGAAGATTCTGTGATTTTGTAGATGAATTGGATAAACGCAGAAATACAAACTTTCAAAATACTTTTCCTGAATTGGCTCAGTTTTATACTGATATAAAAAACGGGGTACAATCTCAAAAAGCATTAAAGTATGAATACAACATCAACAATATTAACTTAGTACATTTTGAGTTGAGTAATAAGTGTAATGCTGCTTGTCCTAGTTGTGCAAGAAATGCCGGTGGTGTTAAATTACCTTGGTTAGATACAAAAGAATTGTACCTAGATGATGTTAAAAAAATAATGGAGGGTGCTAGATTTTTACCGAGAACTAATGTGTTATATTGTGGTAATTATGGAGACCCAGCAACAGCAAGGGATTTGATACCTATTATTAAATGGTTTCAAGAACAAACCGGCAAATACCACCAGAGGATGCAAATTGTAAATACAAATGGCGGATTAAGAACTAAAGCTTTTTGGAGAGAGCTTGCTTCATGTTTTCCTAAAGGTGAAGGTAACGGTAGGGTTACTTTTAGTGTAGATGGACTCAGTGATACAAATCACATTTATAGAAAAAATGTAGTTTGGTCAAAATTGTGGGAAAACATGAACGCATATGTTGAGGCAGGCGGTGAGGCGAGATGGGAGTTTCTTATTTTTGGACACAACAAACATCAGGTGGAAGAGGCAAGAAAAATTGCTGAAGATTTGGGTATGGAGTTTACACCGAAACGTCCTTTTGGCTTTGATGCTTCCGGCGGCCGTTTAGATCAGCAAAAATATACACACGCTTGGAATAGACAACATGAATACGAATACAGTATAGTATCAGCAGAAGATCCAGATACTGGACCGGTAGTGTTACCTACAATGGTGGGAGAAAAACAAATACCAACACAAGAAGAACCTAAACTTGCACATAAAATTATTGCTACAGATGCTGAAAATAAATTTTCTAAAGAGTCCTGTATTAAGTGTAAGTCTTTAGGACAAGATAAACAGGGATGGCATCAGATATATATAAGAAGTGATGGTCATTTGTTGCCCTGTTGTTTTATGGATGGTCTTACACACAGCAAACCATACAATTTTGCATCTCAACAAATGAAGGATACTATATTAAAAACTTATCCTCATTTAAATTGTCTTGACAGACCTATAGAAGATGTTATAATGGATACACAAGTAAAAAAAGCATTTTTTGATCCAATGAATTTAAAAAACGCCAAAGAAGGGAAGCCAATGTTCTGTGTAGATCATTGTGGTGACAACAATTTTGTAGATTTGTTATATAGTAAATATGAAGAAAAGAGATAATCATGGTAGATAAACACATAGATAAACTGATAGAAACTAGAGATATTCTTAATGATGTCGGTAATGGATTTTGCCTTCAGAAATGGCGTAATGTAACTCTATATTTGCATATGGGAGACAATCATAGTTGTTATCACCCACAACCTAATCGTGTACCAGTAGAAGAGGTTTTAGCAAATCCTAAAGCAATTCATAACTCAAAGTTTAAAAAACAAGTTAGAAAAGAAATGCTTGAAGGTAAAAAGCCTAGCGAATGTTATTACTGTTGGAATGTTGAAGAACTAGAAGGCAACCATTACAGTGATAGAATGATACACAATTCCAGCACTTGGTTAGATGCAAAAAAAGAAACCGAAGAAATTAGAAATATGCCATGGGACGCTGATGTAAATCCTTATTATGTTGAGGTTAGTTTTGGCGCTGGTTGTAATTTCAAATGTGGGTATTGTTGTCCTCAAGCATCTTCACAGTGGCAGGATGAAATTGAAAAACATGGTAATTATGATATTAGTTTCAATCAGTATGGTATTGATTATTTAGAACATACTAAAGTTTATAAAGATGATGAATACAACCCATATGTTGAAGCATGGTGGGAGTGGTGGCCAGAACTTAAAAAGGATTTGAAAGTATTACGTCTTACAGGCGGAGAGGCATTGTTAAATCCAAACACTATGAAAATGTTTAAGTTAATACAAGAAAGTGATGATTGTCAGCACTTAGAAATTAATTTGAATAGCAACATGGGTGTGTCTACCGGCCGTGTTACTAGGCTTGCTGAAGCTGTTAAAGCAATGCTTGAAAACAAAAAAATTAAAGACTTTAAGTTATACACTAGCTTAGAAGCATGGGATGAGCGAGCTGAGTACATGAGACGTGGACTTAGAATGAAACAGTGGGTCACAAATGTCGAAACTTATTTAGAAATTGTACCCGATACTCCTATTAGTGTTATGTGTACTTATAATATATTAAGTGTTGCCTCTTTTAGACCTTTCTTGGAAAACATATTAAGACTTAGAAAGAAATGGAATAAAACACCCGGCAATAATAGAATTATATTTGATACCCCGTATCTAAAAGAGCCTCCACATTGGATGATAAACTTATTACCTCAAAGTTTCGGTAAATATATTGATGAAGATTTACAATTTATCAGTGATAATATTTCCACAGATGGAGTCACAGGATTTTGGGACGTTGAATACGAAAAACTAAAACGAGTTAGAGATTATTTTTATCAAGGCGGGGCGCGTGTAACAGATAAAGTTATCAGAAACGGCAGAAAAGATTTTTACAATTTCTTTACTGAATACGATAAGAGATCTGATCTTAGCTTGTTACAAACATTTCCAGAGTATGAAGATTTTTATTATCTATGTCAAGAACTGGTTGAATCAGATGCAGAAAACCTGATACCGGTTAAGGAAATTTAAATGAGTGATTATAGCTGGCCAATATCTACTGAAATAACAGCGATGCATCTAGAATTAACTACTAGGTGTAATGCTGCCTGTCCAATGTGTCCGAGACACATTGATAATGGTAGGGCAATAAATCCAAATCTAATATTGGACGAAATTACTTTTGAAAATTTCAAGGAATGGTTTTCACCTGAATTTTTAGCACAACAACGCAGGGTGTATGCTTGTGGCAATTACGGTGATCCAATTGCTGCCAAAGACACTTTAGAAATTTTCAAATACATTAGAGAACATTCACCTTTTTGTAACCTAGTTATTCATACAAATGGAAGTGCGAGAAATGAAAAGTGGTGGGCAGAATTAGCTACTGTAATTAATGGTTATCGCCCTGACCCATTATGGAAAGGAGAAGATTATGTTGTTTTCTCTGTAGATGGCCTTTGGGATACAAACCACCTATACAGAAGAAATACAAATTTTGATACAATATACAGAAATATGCAAGCGTTTACTTCTGCAGGTGGTAAAGCAAGATGGGACTATATTGTTTTTGAACACAACGAACATCAGGTAGAAGAAGCCAAACAAATGGCAGAAGATATGGGGTTTGAGTTCTTTAATATTAAGAGAACTACCAGATGGCAAGGATATAACATTGAAACAGATAACAGAGGATTCTATGAGGTTAGAAATCCTGATGGTACAAATTATTTGTTGAGACAGGCTAAAGATAGTAAATATCAACATGAAAATGCTATTGAGTTTAAACAAAAGGTTAGATTGATACCTCAGTATATTACCAACGATGAATTTAAACGTATGTTTCCTAGCATGCACGCTAAAGATACAATGTCTGTTTTTGATCCTGAAACCAAAGAACAGATTACCATTAAACACAATACATTGGGTGTAGACTGTCGTGCAAGATTAGGTAAGTATCAAAGCAATAATGAAATATTTGTTACAGGTACGGGTCATGTTTATCCTTGTTGTTTCCTCGGAGGCGAACCCTGGAGAGCACCCAGTAATTACAATGCCAAAGATACTTCAAAAGAAATGGTACAACTTAATGGCGGTATGGATTCTATTAGTCTACATGAAAGCACATTAGATAATATTATGCTCACACCACTGTTTCAAAGATATTTACCCATGAGTTTTGAAAAAGGATGTAATATGAGAAGTTTTCAATGTTCGTCTTGTTGTGGTGATGAATATAATCAATTAGATCAGGGTGAATTGGGCGATAATAACAGATCATTGAGCAAAAAACAAGAGAGAGAATCACACAATGATGGATGAAAAAAGCTCACACATCTTCAGAACAGGTAACTGGAGATTAGACAAAGAAAATCAGCGAGTGATGCAACACGAAACAACTATTTGTGTATATCCGTGGAATTGTATTAGTGTGGGATCTAACGGCAATTTGAGACCTTGCTGTAATGCTACAAATCCTGTTATGTTGGAGGATGATAAATTAATAAACGGTGCACCTAATAATGCCAACCTAATTAGCAATGTTAATAATGGTAAAGATCAGAAGGATGTCCTTATAACTAAGACTCATCAGGAGATACGCGAGTCTATGTTACGAGGTGAACAACATCCTATCTGCAATCGTTGCTGGGAACAAGAAGATCAAGGTGTGCCGAGTTTTAGACATGATGCTAATTTAAGGCACCCAGATGATTATGAAAGAATTTTTGAACAGAAAACAACCGAGCCACTTGTTACTCGGCTTGAACTAGATTTAGGAACAAAGTGTAATCTTAAATGTAGAATGTGTAGTCCATTTAGTAGCTCATTAATACAGAAAGAAATTAACGCAAATAGAGAACATAATGATGGTGAAATTGTAGATTATTACGGATTGCACCCTATAGACAAAACAAAAGATTTTAAACTGACTGAATGGGTTGATTTTGTGGATATTAAAGATCTACTAAAAGATCATATTCATAATGTTAATTACATTTATGTTATAGGTGGTGAACCTCTAATCATTGATGAACATTTGGAGTTATTAGAATGGATTATTGAACTTGATTTGGCTAAAAATATGCGACTTCATTACAATACCAATGGTATTAAAATTGGTAAAGACTTTATTGAAATGTGGAAGCGGTTTAAATCAGTACAAATGGCTACAAGTATAGATGGTTATCAGGAACATTACGAATATGTAAGATTCCCAGCCGCCTGGAGTAAAATAGATAAGAATTTCAAAAGTATTTTTTCTATCCCTAATATCAATTGTAGTATAAGCACAACGGTTCAAAACATTACACTTGAACGTATGGATGAATTTATATTGTGGGCTGAGGAAATCGGCTCAAGTGTATTTTTCTTGCACGTAGATTATCCTAATTTTTATGCTCCTTGGGTGATGCCAGAGGACAAATATTACGAATCAATAAATAAACTATATAAGATAAAAGATAGAATTAGTGAGACTAATAGATTAAATTTTAAGTATTTGTTATCACGTTTGGAGTCTGACGGAGAAAAATATTTTTCAAAAGAATATGATGCTGAACGTAATAAAAGAATGAGAGACTTTGTGAACAAATCGTTGGTTTTAGATAGAATCCGAGGACAAAATTTGTATGATTTTCATCCTTGGGCTAAAGAAATAGATGTATCACAAGGAATCGAAATAAATGAGATACGAGTACAAGGGTAGAACGGCAGAATTTTCCCGTATAGTAGCGTATGGTTGTAGTTTTACTGAAGGGCATGAAATATTAGATTATGAGCATAAGTATAAAACACTAAAAACTCCAGAAGAAATAGATAACTGTAAGAAAAAATATAAGGATGCGGGAAAATCTATTTACCAGTTTTATCAGGAGAATCTTTCCTTCGAAAGTGGTTTTTCTGACGGTGTAATATCTGGACCCATGATTTCTAGAACAAGATCTAGAGCATGGCCGGCAATGTTAGCGAAAAGGTTTGGTTCAAAATATATTAATCGAGGATTTTCTGGCACTGGGATGTGGAATCACATCCAGACATATGAACAAGACACTGCTAGTGGATTAATTAAAGATGATGATTTAATAATTTTTGGTTTGACAACGGCTTCTAGATTTTTTTGGCTTCCACCAAAACTCGGCCCCCAGATTAGGGGGTTTATGGATACCCCATATACACTAATGCCGGGTATGAGATTCCAAAATGTTTCAGAGTTTTTAAGCCAAAAATTTTTAGATTTGTTTGATACTGAATATGCAAATCCAATGTTCACTTGTGCTGTGGCGTTTCAAGCAATTAAATATATAGAGTATCTTTCACACGCAAGAGGAGGTTTGGCTCTTATGATACCGGCCGCGGCAGACCTTACAACATACGGAGCCGGTTCGGTACCAAATCATCCACATATGTTTTGGGAAATGGGGTATGATGCTTCATACGCACTTACTCAACCCTTTAAAAAAGATTTTGAAAAAGATTTGTTATCTTATGTAGAAGTAGAGGGTTGTCAGAACGCTGAAAGGCTTGAAAGAACTGGTGGTTATCATACGTATTTTCACCCAAAGTTAGAGGCATATCAAGAGTTTGTAGACGAAATATACGAGGCAATTAAATGCTAACCAAAATAAAAAACTGGTATACGAGATGGAAAAATCGTAGAGAAATGAAAAAACGTCTTAAGAAATTACGTGAGATGGATCCATTTACGTATGATTAATTGGGGTGTTAGTGCAGGATTTCACGATGCCGCACTAACAGTTATAGCTGACAATGAGATCGTGTTTGCCGGCCACGCAGAACGGTATACCAAAAATAAAAACGAAAAGAATCTTTCAATTGGATTAATTTGTGACGCATTAAAATTCGGTGAACCTGAAAGTATACATTGGTATGAAAATCCTATCTTAAAAGCAACAAGACGGTGGTGGGTAGGTCAGAACAACCCTTGGGTCAATCCTATAGATCACTTTAATAATGTGGGTTACGGTCCTAAATGTAAAATTAAATGGGGCAATCATCACAGGTCACATTGGGCAGCTGGATATTATACAAGACCTTTTGATGAATGTGCTACACTTGTTATTGATGCGATAGGCGAATGGATTACTACAAGTATTTGGAACGAAGATAAACTTGTATTTAATCAAAATTATCCAAACTCAGTGGGTTTATTTTATTCTGCCTTTACTGATAGAATAGGACTTAAACCTAATGAAGATGAATATATCCTTATGGGCATGGCAGCATACGGTGATCCTGATAGATTCTATAATGAAATATCTGATTTTTTAACGAGGGGTACTAATCTTCATCGAGGTGTTCGTTGGTGGAAACCTGAACTTACTAGTACACAAGATTATTTTGATATAGCAGCAGCAACACAAAAAGTATACGAAAGTAGACTAAAAGCTTTACTTTACATAACAAAAGAATTGACACAAAAAAATAATATTGTTTTCATGGGCGGGTGTGCATTAAACTGTCTTGCCAATAGAATACTACCCACATATTTTAAACAACATTGGATAATGCCAAATCCGGGTGATGCGGGTTCATCATTGGGTGCGATACTTGCACACACACAAGAAAGAGTTAGGTTTACAACCCCCTTCTTGGGTCACAATATTGAGGGAGAATATCCGGTTGACAACCTACTACAAGAACTGTTACAATGTGGGATAGTCGGAGTAGCAAATGGGCGAGCAGAATTTGGACCAAGAGCATTGGGCAATCGCTCACTTCTTGCTGACCCTCGTGGACAAAAAATGAAAGATAAAGTTAATGCTATCAAACAGAGACAAGAATTTAGACCGTTTGCTCCTGTTATAAGAATAGAAGATGCGGCGGATAATTTTGAAGTTGGTAAATTTTTTCATTCACCGTATATGCAGCAAGTGGTGAAATGTAAATATCCTGAAAAGTATCCTGCTATTGTACATAAAGACGGAACAAGTAGAGTACAGACAGTAACAAGACACAGCAATATCGGGTTGTACACTTTGCTTACACAATGGAAAGAAAAAACAGGATGCCCTATGCTACTTAATACTAGCTTAAATATTAAGGGTATGCCTATAGTTAATGATAAAACAGATGCTTTAAAATTTGAAAAACATTATAAAGTAAAAGTTTATTAAAACATAAATAAAAGTATTATGGGACAAGTAATACTTTTTAAACGAAAACCCAAAGTACCTGAAGCTAAAGTAGTAGGTCACAGAATATTATTCTATACAGATGAGGAAATAGACATAACACTTTTAGCTCTAAATATGTATGGGTTCGATAAACTTAGATATACAGTGGAAACTATGAAATCTCTAGAACCCTTGTATATTAAAGCCTGTTTGTGTGAACTAAGACGCAGTGATCTCATATCCTCTCATGGCAGGAGAGTTATAAATATGATTATTAATAATATGGAGGAAGTACGTGATGCCAACTAAATTCAAACCGAGTATTACAAAATTTGAGAAACAAAGTAACGGGACTCAAAAAAAGGTTTCAGAACATTTTTATATGCGCTGTACATCTACAAAAGAGATTCTGGCAGCATATGAATCTACAAAAATCCCCAAGTACAAGAATAAGTTGAAAAAAGAACTCGTAAAGAGAGGTGTGCTTAATGCCAACGTATAGTTTTCGTAATAGCGAAACGGGCGAACAGTATGATATGATTATGAAGTACGAGGATAAAGTAAACTACCTAAACAATCATCCTGAAATCGAATCAATTATCACCAAAGCTCCTGGATTGACTACAGGCACAGGTGATCGAACACGCCCCCCTGAAGGGTTTAAAGAAGTATTATCTAAAATTGCTGAAGCTAATCCAAATAGTACACTAGCTAGTGATTTTGGAAAAAAAGATCATACCTCAGTTAAAAAACGAGAGGTAATAGAAAAACACAGAAAATTACAGGGAGGAGATTAAACTTTTGTAATGATTCTCTAACTTTAACCACACCATAAGGAAATTATTTATGGCAAAGAAGAATCTTCAGTTAGTACAAAACGAAAGTGGTAGTCCAAACAATAGTCTTAAAATGAGGATTGAAGACCTCAGAACAATCGACGCAAAAACAGAAACCCAAGGCCAGTTTATGTCACAATACAGACATAAGCCGGCCTTTTTGCTACACGGTTGTGCAGGCACGGGCAAGACTTTCATAGCTTTATATCGCGCATTGGAAGAAGTAATGGACAAGGGTTCGACCAGAGACAAAGTAATTATAGTTAGGTCTGCTGTGCCGTCCCGTGAAATTGGTCATTTACCAGGCGACCAAGATGAGAAAACTGAGGTATATAGCGCACCCTACCAAGCAATGTGTCAGGAATTATTCCCATCAAAACAGCAACCATATCAGAGGTTGATGGAACAAAAGTATTTGGATTTCATGTGTACTTCATTTGTCAGAGGTATCACACTAGACCATTCTATTGTTATCGTTGATGAATGTCAGAACTTAAATGACATGGAAATCAATTCCATAATGACAAGGGTAGGCGTAAATACAAAAATAATTTTTTGCGGAGACTTCCGACAAACAGACCTTTACAAGAGGAATGACTTGTCTGGGCTCAAACAGTTTATGGTAACTGTTGAAAATATGCCATCTTTCTGTTCCATCGAATTTGGCCCAGAAGATATAGTCAGATCAGAACTAGTCCGGGAGTATATTGAGGCTAGAATGAAGTATGAGGACTCACAATACATATAAGTGCTTGATTTATAAGCGCTTTTAATTTCTCCAATAAAATCAAGCACTTACGTCAGAAATGGCCTAAGTGCTTGTTTTCCTTAGGCCAAAAAATGCTTGACTTTTTCTATAATACGTGTATAATAAGCACTGTAAACTGATAAATTAACTTGTGAGGAGATGTTTATGAGTAATGTAGCGAAAATTTCAGAGCTTATTGTTAGTTTCAATAACGCAGTCCGTAACCCTGAGAACTTAGACGAGCGCGGTCGTATCAACTGGAACTTTGTGGATGCTGATATTCACTTGGACGCGGGCGAGGTTGACAAGTCTGTACCCGAGTCTTGGTACAATGTATTTAACGAACTCGCTGATGAAATCGAATTCAACCTATTACAGGAGTCTGTATAATGTGGAACTTAGAAGGTATGCGTGTTAAAGGTCTTTATCTTAGCGGTGACCAGCCCGTCAGTGGCACAGTAACCCATAGCCGTGTTGAATACGGCGGTAACGTATCTCATCACGTTAAGCTCGACAAGGGCTTCCAGTGGAAAAATTCTGCTGATAAGGTTGTTATCAGTCGTGAGTCTGGTGAGGTTGTTATTGTTGACCACAAGTATATTACAGAGGTGCGTGACTAATGTTGATTGTATCTAACGGTTTTTCCGATCAGATTTTTTCTTGTCACCAGGAAGTGATTGACTTCTTTGGTCTGGAGACCTTCATGGCGCTAATGGACGGTATTCATTCTCAATTCACAATGAGCTATAGTAATGAAACACTATAAGTTTCCTAACCCAACAAATCCGACGGCCGAATTAATCAAGCGCCGTCGGTTACAGATACTTGTCCACTCTTGCATCTACTATGCGCTTGACACCAATATCATTAGCGACTATACTTATGATAAATGGGCTAGAGAACTTGAGCAGCTAATGAAGGATTATCCTAACGCTTACAGTGATAGGTTTGATGCAGAATTTGACAAGTGGGATAGCTCATCAGGTTTTGATTTACCGATGCGAGACCCGTGGGTGTTAAAAACAGCAGAGAGGTTAATATACAATAATAATGAATTACCTAATTAAAGGGACAGGAAGAACTGGTAGTAATTTGTTATTACATTATCTGGCTGCTTGTGGTTATGAACCTGTAGAATTAAACGCTCTGTTATACTATTCGTCAAAAGATCAATATCCTTTGATAACCTATTACAGAACAGGGAAAACCGAAAAATTAATACATCAGAATAATTTAGTTATACATGACCATTCTGGTTGGTTACCTTTGAATACACTTGATTATAACTTAATTATCTCGCGCAGGGATAATAAATTGGATCAGCTGTGTAGTCATTATTTGGCTATAAACACCAAACAATATACTCCAGATGAATATACAGATGAGATTAAAATTGAACCCTTTAATGTCAATGTAGAACAAGCATTGAGAATGAAAGATCTTTTAATTAAAGCAGATAACTTGATGCAAGAGCTGTTAATACTTCCTTGGTTATCAGGAACAGTAATTACATTAGAAGACCATTTATCCAAAGGCCCGGGGTTTTTACAAATGTTATTGGGTGAGACTCCTAAAAAACCTTTTAATATGGATAGAGAAAAAAATCCTCATAGTGCAAAAGATTATATTATGAACTATGAGGACCTAAAAAAATCTTACAATAATAATTGTGTTACAAAAAATGTTTGTAATGATA
>Ga0181595_10001777_pt1 | contig 22622 bp, 20 predicted proteins | sample 041ome_7_FD_145604 | JGI IMG/M metagenome (GOLD analysis project Ga0181595, IMG submission 145604) | Coastal salt marsh microbial communities from the Groves Creek Marsh, Skidaway Island, Georgia - 041401AS metaG (spades assembly) | ecosystem: Environmental > Aquatic > Marine > Intertidal zone...
TTAATTGCTGCCATTGTGCAGCGTTGCGGTAAGCTCGCTTTGCCATGTTACTCTCCTGTTATGATGAGTGCACAGCTTATCGCGCGATCTTTAGTTGGGATAGGACGTCCTAAAATGGACGCTTACAAATCAGTATGCGCTCAGCCATGGAGGCTGAACAAGTCAATGATTTAGACAATGCGTTTAAGTCTCTTGAAAGAGCGCATATTTTAGGGCAGAGATATTTTATACCGCACATAGCGACGCACTGGCAGATGTTACGAATTGGGCTTAAACGCAATGATAATCGCGAGGTTATTGGTCAGATCGTCCGTTTGATAGCAACGGTTCCGGGTTTTATATTTGGTTGGGTTCCAAGGGGAAATCCTGGAGGCGCGAATATCTCTGCTTTAAAGCCAGTGCCCTTGCCAGCTGACTTGCAACCCTTGCTAGCTGACAGCCCCATTTGGCGGGACGTCTTAATACGCCTGACTATTTACGCGGTTATCGTTTTAATCGTATTAGCATAAACACCCATACTATTGCCAAAACGTTCTTCGCTGCAGCCCAATGCTGCAGCGAAGCAGGTTAATGATTATTCCGTTTGCTGTTTGCGGTTATCGTTTTTGTGCACCCAATGATATAACACGGGCAATACCAACAATGTCAGCAAGGTTGACGAAATAATACCGCCAATCACCACTGTCGCCAGCGGGCGCTGCACTTCAGCACCGGTGCCAATATTAATCGCCATCGGCACAAAACCGAGGCTCGCGACCAAAGCGGTCATTAGCACAGGGCGCAACCGGGTAAGCGCGCCTTCCGTTATCGCTAACAGCAAGTCACCTTTCTCACGCCAGAGATCGCGAATAAAGCTCAGCATCACCAGACCGTTCAACACCGCTACGCCTGATAAGGCGATAAAGCCAATGCCAGCAGAGATTGATAAAGGCATACCCCTCAAATACAAGGCCAACACACCACCGGTGAGCGCCAACGGCACACCGCTGAAGATAATCAACGCATCTTTAAATGACGCAAAAGCCATCACCAGAATACCTAAAATCAGCAGCAACGTAACAGGCACCACAATGCTAAGGCGCTGACTAGCGGACTCCAGCTGCTCAAAAGTACCACCATAGTCCAGCCAGTAACCGGCTGGTAATGTAACGTCACGGTTGATTTGGGCCTTTACCTCTTCTACAAAACTACCAAGGTCTCGCCCGCGCACATTCGCGGTTACCACTACCCGGCGTTTGCCATTTTCACGACTAATTTGCGCCGGCGCAGGCGATAAATCTAAGGTAGCCACTTCCTGCAACGGCACAAAGTCCCCATTTGGCAATGGCACCGGCAACACTGCCAGTTTGTCCAGATCGCGACGCAGGGTTTCCGGCAAGCGCACTATCAGCTCAAAGCGTCTGTCACCTTCATACAGAATACCGGCCGACGTACCACCAATTGCCGCTGCTACCCAATCCTGTAGTTCAACCACATTTAAGCCGTAACGGGCAAGCGCAGTTCGGTTGGGGATCACCGACAAGGTTGGCAAACCAGTGACTTGTTCGACTTTAGTATCCGCAGCACCTTGCACCTTGTTGACGGCTTGCAGAATTTGATTAGCGCTTGTAACCAGCTGATCTAAATCATCACCAAATACCTTAATACCCAGATCTGCCCGTACACCGGAAATCAGTTCATTAAAACGCATCTGAATAGGTTGGGTAAATTCATAGTTATTGCCAGGCAATGTCGCCAAAGCAGCTTCCATTTCAGTGACCAATTGGGCTTTGGTTTTATCCGGATTGGGCCATTCACTGCGCGGTTTTAATATCACAAAGTTGTCAGCCACATTGGGTGGCATCGGATCGGTCGCCACTTCTGCCGTACCAATTCTGGCAAACACTTTATCAACCTCAGCAAAGGTTTTGATCTTCTGCTCCAGAATTTCCTGCATTGCAACGGCTTGTTCTAAGCCGGTGCCCGGAATACGCATGGCGTGTAAAGCGATATCGCCCTCATCAAGCTGAGGCACAAACTCCGATCCCAGGGTGGTGGCCAGCCACAGACACACACCAACCAGAGCACTGGCCAAACCAATCACCAGCCAGCGAAATTTGAGTGCCAGCGCTAATAGCGGTGCGTACAAGGTTTTAGCGCTTCTGATAACCGCACTTTCTTTTTCACTGATTTTACCATTTAAGAACACCGCCACAGCGGCTGGTACAATCGTCAGTGACAACACCATGGCGGATAACAGCGCAATAACGACAGTCGCTGCCATAGGATGAAACATTTTACCTTCGACACCGGTCAGCGAAAAAATAGGGATATACACTATGGTAATGATGGCCACACCGAACAAACTGGGCCGGATAACCTCTGCAGTTGCCAGATACACCGTATTTAAGCGCTCTTTTAGCGGTTGGATACGGCCGTTGTGCTGTGCCTGCGCCAGGCGGCGAACCGCATTCTCGACAATAATCACCGTACCATCAACAATTAAGCCAAAATCCAGCGCACCCAGGCTCATCAGGTTGGCAGAAACGCCGGCTTGTACCATGCCGGTAATGGTCATCAGCATTGATAGCGGGATCACCGCCGCAGTGATTAACGCCGCCCGCAGGTTGCCCAGCAGGATAAACAACACTACGATCACCAGTAATGCGCCTTCCAGCAGGTTTTTACTGACGGTTGCAATGGCTTTATCCACTAAGGTGGTGCGATCATATACGGCTTCAGCAATAATACCCTCTGGCAGAGAGCTTTTGATCTGCTCCAGCTTTTGCGCGACATCGCGTGCCACTGTGCGTGAGTTTTCACCAATTAACATCATGGCTGTACCCACCACCGCTTCTTTGCCATCCTGAGTTGCCGCACCGGTTCGCAGCTCTTTGCCAATGGCAACGTCGGCAACGTCACTCAGCTTTACCGGTATTGTGTCGTATTGCGTAATAATGACATTAGCAATGTCATCCAGTGAGGTTAACTGACCGGGCGAGCGTACCAGCAGTTGCATGCCCTCACGTTCAATATAACCGGCACCCCGGTTGTCATTGTTGGCTTGCAGGGCCAGTTCAACATCCTTAATACTCAGGCCATAATTAAGCAGTTTCAGTGGGTCGGGTAACACATGGTATTGCTTGTTGTAGCCACCAATACTGTTTACCTCCACCACACCTTTAACCTGTGCCAGCTGAGGTTTTATTATCCAGTCCTGGATTTCCCGCAGTGCCATGGCATCGTAAGGTGAACCATTTTGTTGCAGCGCGCCCGGCTTGGCCTGCACCGTATACATAAAGATTTCACCAAGACCGGTTGAAATAGGGCCCATTTCAGGCTCTATGCCCTCAGGCAACATATCCTTGATAGCGCCCAACCGGGTGTTGATTAGATTGCGGGCAAAGTAGATGTCCGTGCCTTCTTCAAATACCACCGTTACCTGTGACAAGCCATAACGAGACAAAGAACGGGTATAACTTAAATTGGGTAAGCCATACAGGGCAGTTTCTACCGGATAGGTAATACGCTGCTCGGCCTCAAGTGGCGAATAACCCGGTGCTGCGGTGTTTATTTGTACCTGAACGTTAGTAATATCCGGCACTGCATCAATCGGTAACTGTTGGTAGCTCCAGCTACCAATGGCAATAATCAACAGTGTCAGCGTTAAAAATAGATACCGCCTCGCAATAGCCAGGCGCAACATGGATTCAATCATAGTGCCCCCTTAATGCGCGTGCTCGGCTTCAGATTTCTCAATATCCGCTTTTAACAGATAGCTATTTGTCGTGACATACAACTGGCCGGGCTTTAAACCGGCAATCACTTCGACATAATCCATGTCGCTACGGCCAAGCTGTAATGGGGTAAAGACATATTCGCTATTATTTTTCACGAAGACACCGCTTTTATTGTCCAGTATTTGAATGGCCGACTTTTTAACGGCAAGCTCAACGTTGAATTCACCGCTTATCACAGCACCTTCGATCAATTGCCCGGACGACAGTTTACCGTCACGGTTATCCAGCTTAACTCTGGCCAGTTGATAGGGCTGGGTTAATGATGGGATGATATGCGCAATTACGCCGTTAATCTCAGTGTCAGCGGCCATAATGGCCACTTTTTGTCCTGTCACGACAGCATCTTGTTGTGATGGGTACAGGCGAAAATCGGCCCACAGGCTGCCAAAATCAGCAATGCTGAACAGCGTCTGCTGCTGTGCGATTTCACCAACATTGGCGCTGCGCTGAATAATAACGCCGTCAATTGGCGCTTTAATGGTATAGGTATTTAAGCTCTCATTTGACTCGACAACGGCCAGCACATCGCCTGCTTTTACGCTGTCACCCAGCGAGAATTTCACCGAGGTAAGAATACCGGGAAAACGGGCATTAACATGGCTGATGCGGTTTGGATCAGCGCTAAGCTTGCCATAAACAACCTGATGTTGGCGTAATCGCTGGCTGTCAGCACGGTCTGTGACAATATTAACTGCCGTAGCCATATCATCACTAATGCGGCTGCTTAGGGTTTCATTTTGTTCATGCTCGTCGTTTTCGTCGTGCCCTTCATGCTCATTGTGTTCTTCATGTTCTTCATGTTCTTCGTTCTCGCCGTGTTTTTCGTGCTCTTCATTTTTCTTAGCGTCAGATTGCGGTTTTACCGCTTGTTCTTTGGCATGGACGTGAGCTTGTTCTTGCTCATTGGCGGCCATTACATGCATCGGCATCAGCCAGGCTGCAATAAACATTGCCAGTGTTACATGTGGTTTCATAATGCTATCTTCCTGTATGTTCTGTTTGCCACGTCGCACAGTTAATGAAGTGCGGCACCGGGGCAATAATCTTGTCAGTTACTGCGTTACCGGCTCGGCGGTAAGCTGTTCAATCGTCGCCTGGCTCAATAGCACCGCAGTGGCGGTTTCCAGTATTTGTCTTTTTGCCTGCAACAATTCTTGCTGGGCATTAAGCCAATCTTGATAATTTGAGCGCCCGCGCTGGTATGCATCACGCGTAAGATCCAGCGCTTGTTCCAGGTTGGGGATCACGTACTGCGCCAACTGTTGGTGACTGGTAATAAATTGCTGTCGTTGCGAGTACGCATCAAACAAGCGTTCATGCAGGATCAGTAAGCTATCCTGCTGTCGATACTCGACATTGTTTCGCTCTGCCAGCGCAGCTTCGATGGCTGCACTATTGCGACGTTCAGCAAATAACGGCACTGAGATACCAAAGGTAAGGCCTGTATCATCACTGGCCTGATAGCGTCTTACCCCTACTTGCCAACTCAGATCTGCGCGGTTTTGGCTTTGCGCCAGTCGCACTTCAGCGTCTTTTAACCGACGTTCAGAGGCAAAAATGGTTAACGCCGGCGATTGTTGCAGCCGCTGATACAGCTCAGCAAAAGGGCGGCTTTGGCCAAAAGCAAACAAGTTACCTGCCACAACGTTAAAGTTGGCGCTGGTATCACCCCAAAAACGTGCTATGGCTATTTTTTGCCGCTCAATGCGCTGCAACAGGGCGTCCCGCCCGATCTGAACCTGCGCCAGTTGCGCCTTTGCCCGCATGATTTCAGCATCTGACAAGGCACCGCTGGCAGCACGTTTTTCAGCGCTTTGCAGCAGGGCTTCTGAGAGCGCTACGGCCTCTTCTGTCAGTGTCAATTCCTGCTGGCTGGCCAATAGATTAATATAATTGCGGGTAAGCTCTGCCAGCACATCCAGGGTTTGCGCCTGTTGCTGCCATTCAAGAGTATTGAGCCTGGCGTCTACTACCGCAGCGCGCCACTGAGCTTTGTTATCCAGCTCTATCACGGAAGATAAGGCGACTGTCAGCTCAGCACCGGCCAGCCCTCTGGCCTCTCCGGTGCCCGCAACGTCCTCAAGCTGTACACCGAGTTGATAACCGGGTTTAAGGCTTTGCACATCACGCTCTGCCAGCAGACGCTGTTGCGTAAATTTAAACTGATGCAGCTGAGGGTTGTGTTGCAGCGTTTTATCTATTGCCTGTTGTAATGTCAGTGCTTGCGGCTCTGCACGTAGCGGAAGCGCGCAAAATACCGCCGCCAGTATTGCTGGCAGCATTAGTGTCATACGCATGGGTATGCTCCTGAAAGTTAATCGTTAATAAAAAAAGATAAACAAGCAGGATCAGATATTTGGCGGCGGCACCGGTGGGGGATAGCTAATGAGGTTTAACCCTGGTTGGGTAGCGGCTATAACACTGTCACGGAAGTTAAGCACCTCCATGCCCTGAAAAAAAGCGATATAGCAGGTCACATGAGCATGATTACTGTGTTCGTCGGCATCATGCTCAGAGTTATGTGCAACGTTATGTGCAGTGACTTGCTCACTGCTTACGTCGAAAAGGGTATCTGAGTGGCAGTGTTCATGTTGCAGGTCAGTGTAGGCATGTGCATGATCAGGCAAATGCATAACTAACGCATCACAGGCCATCACGGCATGATTCAGCATAGTCAGCATAGTCAGCAACAGTAATAATAAGCCTGATGTACGACCTAACATAAATCCCTCAGTAAGTTAGCGCTATGGTAGCGCTATTGCGACTTAACAACAAGCTACGCTTTTAGCTGTAAAATCCTGCGCGCACCATTGAGTACAACTAATCCAATGATGAACCCTATTACCAGATCCGGATAGCGTGACCCGGTCCAGGTGACTAATAATCCGGCCAAAATCACCCCAGCATTTGCGATAACGTCATTTGCAGAAAAAATCCAACTGGCTTTCATATGCGCGCCGCTTTCTTTTTGTTGATGAATTAACGAAAGACAGATCACATTAGCAACCAAAGCAATAGCGCCCATAATTAACATCAACGTCGACACTGGCTCGTTACCAAACAGGTAGCGCCGTATCACCTCACTGATCACCCCAAAAGCTAAAATTAATTGCAGCCAGCCGGCAAGCTGTGCGGCGTTTAATTGAACCTTGCTACTACGCCCGACTGCGTATAGCGCAACCCCGTATACCGCTGCATCGGCAAACATATCCAAAGAGTCGGCTATTAACACGGTTGATTGAGCCAGCCAACCGGTCACAAACTCTACTGCAAACATCACCGCGTTAATGCCCAGCAACCATTTTAAAATTAACTCCTCACGCAGCGAACCTGATGCTGTGGATTGTCTGGCCTGCGTTACCTCTTCGGGTTTCACCGGCCCGGTCTTTGTCAGCGATGCGCCCAGCCCTAAGCTGTGCATTTTTGTTGTAATTTCATTGGCATTCACCGTGTGAAAAACGCGAACCTGCCTTTGTCGGATATCAAACTGTAACAGAACACCGGGCTCAACTGTTTCCAGCGCCATACGGATCAAACGCTCTTCGGCAGGGCAGTCCATTTTAGGCACCCTAAATTCACTAAGGTAGGCATATTTTGCATGCTTATCAGGTGCATCAACGGCGCTATTTTCACTGTTGCCCGTTTCGCTACACTTATCATTGGAACAGCATTTTGCATTCATAACCGATAAACCTTGGGTTGATATGAAACCTAGTTTAAACTCTGTAGTTACTATAGAGTCAATAGGCAGTATCGAGATGATCAAGATTGGAGAGCTGGCAAAAATCTCTGGCTGTTCTGTGCAAACCATCCGTCACTATGAAAAGGAGCAGCTTCTTGCGGCGAAATTACGTAGCGATGGTAATTTCCGCCTCTACGATCACGCTGATATCGAGCGGTTGCTATTTATTAAACACTGCCGGAGTTTAGATCTGACTTTGGCAGAAATTCGTCAGTTACTGAGTTTGAATGACTCGCCAATGTCGCAGTGTGATGATGTTAATCAGATGATTGAACAGCATATCGAGCAGGTAGAACGTCGCATAGCGGATTTAACGCAGCTTAATAAACAACTAAAGGCTTTACGTCTTAGCTGCAACTCGAAGCGCACGGTAGAGCACTGTGGTATTTTAAAACAATTGAATGAAGCCGTTAGTCAAACCAACTAAGTTGTTATCAGCAATAAATAGGAGAGTCTTAATGCACCAGCACAACCATTCACATATCAAAGACGACAGCGACAACCGGGTCGCTATGGCTTTTTTTCTTAATGTGGGTTTTACCCTAATTGAGTTTATCGGCGGTTGGTTAACCAACAGCACAGCAATTATGGCAGATGCAGTGCATGACCTGGGTGATAGCTTATCTATTGGCAGTGCATGGCTGTTGAACCGGCTTGGCCGAAAGTCTGCAAACCGACAATTTACTTACGGCTACCGCAGATTGTCATTGTTTGGCGCCTTAATTAACGGCTTGGTATTGGTTGCCGGATCGGTTTGGGTACTGACTGAGGCAATACCGCGGCTGGCTAACCCGGTAATGCCAGTGACAGAGGGAATGCTGGCTTTAGCTGTGCTGGGTGTTGCAGTCAATGGCTTTGCCGCTTACCGCTTGAGCAAAGGAAATACACTGAATGAAAAAGTGCTGAATTGGCATTTGCTTGAAGACGTTCTTGGGTGGGCTGCAGTTTTGGTTGTGGCTATTGTGCTGCAATTTGTGGATTGGCCTATCCTTGACCCTTTGCTTTCTATTGGTTTCACCTTATTTATTTTGGTTAATGTTTTACGAAACCTCAGCACAACTGCGCGTTTATTTCTGCAAGCCGCGCCAGATAGCAAATTGCAAAATGAAATCCAAGATACTTTGCTGAAAATTGATGAGTTAGACAGCATTCATCACCTGCATCTCTGGTCGCTTGATGGTGAACATCATGTACTCACCGCACATGTGGTAACCAATGCCAGCAAGGCATTTACTGCAAACCATTATGCCGATATTAAGCTGCGTATTGCTAACGCATTGGAGCAGTTTGATTTAGCACATACCACGATAGAACTGGAGTTAACACAAGAACATTGTCGGGATGAATTCCCGGATAAGGTGCAGTGAAGTGACCGTCATTACAACGTTAGGTTTATTTATCATTACTGCAATAGCAGAAATTGTCGGTTGCTATTTGCCTTACTTGTGGCTGAAAAAAGGAACTTCAGCCTGGGTGCTGTTACCTGCTGCAATCAGTCTGGCATTATTTGCCTGGTTGTTAACGCTTCACCCAACGGCTGCTGGACGTGTTTACGCGGCTTATGGCGGAGTATACGTAACAATAGCAATAGTCTGGTTGTGGGGAGTAGATGGCATTCAACCACACCGCTGGGATCTGGCTGGCGTGGTGCTAATGCTCGCAGGCATGGCAGTGATCATGTTTGCGCCGAGATAAACAATTTGTTTTGAGCACGGTATTACGAAAAGAAAGACTTAGGTACTTTTATCATTTATAGCAATGGTTTTTCTGTTCTTGATTAAGAATTTTTCAGAATACATTGTGTATCAAATGTTAGTCGCCCACAAAAATGGTTACAGCAGTGCCTGATTTACCTATTTTTTACAAGGTGTACGCTTTGTTACTATTTCAGTTAAAAAGCTGCACTTTAATCACTATTAAAGTGCAAAGTACGAAAGGGCTTCAATGCTAACGTCATTTTGCTATTTAGTGTTCTAGTCCGTGTTGAAAATATAAGCAACCGCAGCACTTTTGCTTACCTGAATTTTTACATCAACATTTAAGCTCAAAAAATTTGCTCTTACCGCCAATGTTTTCGTGATAAGCTAAAATCGCAACGTATGAAGAAGGCCATAATGTTTCGTAAAATAGTGTTATTTCTGATGGTGTTTACTCTCAGCTTTCAAGCGCTGAGCGTATCGCTTTATCCGGAAAAAGCACATAACGTTGAATCGCTGTCGCATGATGCTTTGCATTTCTGGGGCGAGCCACACAGCCATGACGCTGAAGATCCCGAACAAATGCAGTTGGAATTCTCTGCTGAAGCCCGCAGCCATGTTGCTTATGATTTGAGCGCTTCTGTGGCGGTATTATTTGAGCCTAGTTCGCTAAAAAATACTGGTGTGCAAACTACCCCTAACATTTGCTGTGCGCAATTTATACCTGAACCCTTTTTACACCGTATAACTCCTCCGCCGAGAGCCTGAAATTGTAATCGTTAATGCATTAAAACACCGTTGTCTGTGCAACGGTTTTTGGGTTGTATTTCACTTTCAGGATTTTTTATGACTTCGCTTTCCCGCAGGCCATCTGTTATGGCTGTATTTTTTCGTCGGTTAATGCCGTACTTGTTTATTTGCTTCGCATTAAATGTGCAGTGGTTATATGCCGCGCCTGGCGCACATGGTCCTGATGGTGAGCATCTGACGACAGAGACCAGCCAACAATTCTCCTTACTACCACGCTTTGAAACCTTTAGTGAGGCATTCGAGCTGGTGGGGGAAATAAAGCCCAATGCGATAGTGATATACCTGCATGACTATCAAAGCAATCGCCCTGTGGCTGATGCACAAATCGAGCTTGAAACGGCTGAACTGAGCAGTACCGCAGAGTTTATCGCTGATAAAAATCATTATCTTGTCGAAGATCCGGCTCTGTTGGCCAGGTTACAGCAAGATGGCAATCACGAAATTGTCCTGACCATCATTACCGCTGATAACGCTGACTTATTAACGGCCAGTTTGGCGCACTCCGCTGCAACATCACATGACGAAACGCCTGACGAACACCATCATGATCACTTCCCGTGGTGGACGTTAGCTGTGGGGGTGCTGCTTTTTGTTTCTGGTGTGCTGTTTGGTCGTCGCGGAGCTGCAAAATGAAAAATATCAAACTCGTCTTCGCAGGTTTATTGATACTTTGCAGCTTGCCGGTTATGGCAGCGCCCGGCGCTCATGGCCCCGATGGCGAGCATCTGACAGAAGCCACGCCTACACACGTCAATGGAATGGGACGACAGGCCGATGGCTCGGTACAAATGCCGATGGCGGACCAACAACAGCTGGGCATTTTTACTCAGTTTGCCAAACGCAGTACCACAGCACAGCATATCCAATTAGATGCCGTTGTTCGGCATCATCCGTCTGGCCGGGCGCTGGTGCAATCAAGTAGTGATGGCCGGTTAGATATAGGACCGAATGGTTTGCCGGTTTCAGGTCAGCGTGTTAAGGCCGGTGATGTGCTGGGGTATATCCGCTATCAGGACACGGCTTATGAACTTGCCAGCCAGAACAGTGAGCTTATAGCGCTGCGCACTGATGCAGAACAAGTACAGCGTGACATTAGGCGGTTTGAGGCGCTGGGTGATTTAGCGCCTAAACAACAATTAGAACAGCTGCAAACTCAGTTGCGGCGTTTACAGCAGCAAGAACAATTGTTGCAGCGAGGCTTAGAAAAGCCGGAGGTGTTGCTCTCGCCGATGTCAGGCATAGTACACAGTGACAATATTAGTCGTGGCCAATGGGTAGAAGCAGGCACAACCCTGTTTGAAATCATTGACCCGACTCAGGTGCTGATTGAAGCGTCAACCGCCCACGTTAATTTGGCATCAGATATTGATTCGGCTGTGCTGGAGCATGCTGCTGATATCAATCTGCGCTTTACCGGTTTCGGCGCCAGGTTAAAGCAAGGGCAAATACCCTTGTACTTTGAACCGGTTGCTGACGCCTCCCCCTCTAGTGTGCCACTTATTCTGCAACAGCCGGTGCGACTGCGCGCCAGGCTAAAGCAGCAACAGCAGGGCATTGTGCTGCCAGCAGAGGCTGTGGTACGTAACAAAGCCAATATGCCGGTGGTATGGATAAAGCTGTCAGCAGAGCGCTTTTTACCGCAGCAGGTGCAATATAAGGTGCTGGACCCAGAGCATGTGCTGATTGAACAAGGCTTGGGCGAAGATAACCGGGTGGTAGTGCAGGGCGCTTCCTTACTTAACCAAGTGCGCTAAGGAGCCATAACGATGTTTACTGCATTAGTTGGTGCCAGCCTGCGCCATCGGATCTTTGTTATCGCCACAGCACTTATGATGTTGTGTTATGGCCTGTGGCAAGCGCCAAAGTTGCCGGTTGATGTGTTTCCTGATCTGAACAAACCGGTTATCACTGTGCTGACAGAAGCTGGTGGCATGGCGCCAGAAGAAGTGGAGCAGTTGGTCACTTTTCCACTGGAAAATATGTTAAACGGCGTTACCGGGGTAACGCGCATTCGTTCAACCTCAGGGATTGGTTTATCCATTTTGTACATTGAGTTTGACTGGGATACTGATATTTATCGAAACCGGCAACTGGTGGCGGAAAGGCTGAGCCTGGCCAGTGCCCAGCTGCCAGCTGATGTCGTGCCGACGATGGGGCCGGTGTCTTCCATTATGGGCGAAATCATGCTGTTGGCGCTGCCACTTTCTGCTGATGCCAGTGCGTCACCGATGCAGGCCAGAGAGTATGCCGATTTTGTGCTAAGGCCACGCCTATTGGCGTTGCCCGGTATTTCTCAGGTGATTGCCATTGGCGGTGAAGTACGCCAGCTTCGGGTAGAGCCGGATACAGCGAAGTCACGTCAGTTGGGGGTTAGCCTTGAGCAACTGCAACAGGCATTAACCGATTTTGCAGCTAATAAAGGTGGGGGCTTTGTTGATCTTGGCAATCGTGAATATTTAATCCGCCATCTTGGCCGCACCCAAAGTCTTGAAGAGCTAAGCCAACTTGCCGTCAGTTGGCATGACGGCTTACCCGTGAAGCTGGCGCAACTGGCGAAGGTAAGCTATGGCGCTGCCGTTAAGCGCGGCGATGGTGGCTTTAATGGCATGCCCGCTGTGGTTATAAATGTACAAAAGCAACCCGGCGCTGATACGGTGCAATTGACTGCAGCGGTAGAGCAAGCGCTCAATGAGATGAGTTCGGCCTTGCCTGCAGGATTGGCTGCACCGCAAGTGCTATTCCGCCAGGCCGATTTTATTACCGCGTCGGTTGATAACGTTACCGAAGCACTGCGCGATGGCACCATTATGGTGGTGATTGTGCTGTTTATCTTTTTGTTATCTGTACGTACCACGTTGATTTCGCTTTTGGCAATCCCGCTATCGTTAGCTGTGACAATGCTGGTATTTCAGTGGCTTGGGCTGTCTATTAACGTGATGACGCTAGGCGGATTGGCGATTGCCATTGGTGAGCTGGTCGATGATTCAGTGGTAGATGTGGAGAATATTCTGCGCCGTTTAAAGCAAAATGTGCACAGCCTTTCACCGCAGCCGGTATTGCAGGTCATATGGCGTGCCAGTGTGGAAGTACGCTCCGGTATCGTATACGCCACCGCGATTGTTATTCTGGTTTTTCTGCCGCTGTTTGCTTTACCGGGCATTGAGGGTAGGTTGTTTGCCCCGCTGGGTATTGCTTACATAGTGGCAATTTTGGCGTCATTGCTGGTATCGATGACGCTCACACCGGTGCTGTGTTATTACTTACTGCCGAAGATGAAACAATTGCAGCAAGACGATAGCGCGTTACTCAAAATACTAAAACGCGTTCAAAAGCGTTGGCTCAGTTGGGCCTTACCAAAAGCAAAACTCATCATCGCTACAGCCACAGGTTTTATGTTGCTGATTGTTGTTACTGCAGTGGCATTACCCCGCGCTTTCTTACCTGCCTTTAACGAGGGCTCACTGGTACTAGGTGTGTTATTTCAACCTGGCACTTCGTTACAGCAAGCCAACCAGATGGGGCAGTTGGCGGAGACATTACTGTTATCCGTGCCAGAGGTAAGTCAGGTAGGTCGGCGCACCGGTCGGGCAGAGTTAGATGAGCATGCCGAAGGGGTGCATTCCTCTGAAATTGATGTCGATTTAATGCCATCAGAACGCCAGCGTGATGAAGTGCTGGCCGAGATCCGACAGAAACTGTCGGTACTACCGGCTCAGGTGGCTATTGGGCAACCGATTTCACACCGGTTGGATCACTTATTATCCGGCGTGCGGGCACAACTGGCCGTTAAAGTCTTTGGGAATGATTTAGACAATTTACGCATTAGTGCTGAACAGTTGCGACAGCAGCTGGTTAACGTTCCGGGTTTGGTTGATGTCACGGTGGAAAAACAGGTCTTGATCCCACAGCTGGCGGTACGGCTTGACCAGGCTAAACTGGCACAATTCGGCCTGACACCCGGCGAGGCTCTGCGCCAGTTGGCCATGCTGACTGACGGTGCACATATCACTGACATTATTGATGGTGTGAAGCGCTATCCACTTATTTTACGTTTACCAGAGCAGCGCCGGACACCAAGCGAGTTGGCTGGTGTATTGCTGAATACCCCTGCAGGCGCTATACCGGTATCAAGTATTGCGCAAATAGAAATGCAAGACGGTCCTAATCAGGTTAACCGTGAAAACGGTCAGCGTCGGATAGTGATTTACGCCAATAGCGAAAATGTTGACGTGAATAACTTACTGAGCGCAGTGCGCGCGATAGTAGAAGATACGGCATTACCACAAGACAGTTTTGTCAGCATAGAAGGGCAGTTTTTAGCACAAGAGCAGGCCATGCAGTTATTGGTACTGTTATCTGCACTGTCGTTTAGCCTGATTTTTTTAGTCTTGTACGTGCGTTATCAATCACTGATATTCGCCGGTATTATCATGTGCAGTTTACCAATGGCTCTTACCGGCGCGGTTGTCGCCATGTGGCTGACGAATACGCCATTGTCGGTAGCCTCCGTGGTGGGCTTTATTACCCTTACCGGTATTGCCGCGCGAAATGGCATTTTGAAGATCAGCCATTATCTGAATTTATGCCGCCATGAAAATGAAATTTTCAGCACTGCACTGGTATTACGTGGTGCGCAAGAGCGTTTAGCGCCGGTATTGATGACGTCAATGGTGACCGCTTTTGCTCTGGTGCCATTGCTACTTGCGGCTGACCAGCCAGGCAAAGAAATTTTACACCCGGTTGCTGTAGTGATTTTTGCCGGGCTGCTTAGCTCTACATTACTCGATACCCTATTAACACCCTTGTTGTATTGGCTGTTTGGTGAGAAGCCCACTAATAAGTGGCTGAAACAGGGCTCAGAGGAACTGATGTAATCAGGTATTTTGACAACACCTGAAATAAGTTTGTCATTTATAAACAGAGAGAAACATTATGAAAAAACAGTTATTAAGTGTAATGGCCATTGTAGGTGCTATGACATTATTTTCACCAGTGGCACTTAGCCATAGCGATATTAAACCGCAGCATGGCGGTGTAGTGCACAGCAAGTACGATTTGAGTTTTGAGCTGGTACGGGAAGCTGACAGCGTCAGTTTATATGTTAATGATCACGGCGAACCTTTAGCCACTGAGGGATTAACAGGTCAGCTGATGGTTTTGGCTGCAGGGAAGAAATCAGAAGCCGCGTTGGCAACTGCTGGAGTAGGTAAATTTACCGCCTCAGGCGTGCAAATTCCGGATGGGGCCAAAGCAGTCGTGACGCTGACTGACAAAAACAAAGAAGTTATGACGGTGCGTTATAGTTTTTAAGCTGCACTAACATGTACTAGCTCAGATCTGAACTGACAGTTACCAGTTTTGCGCTGGTGTATGTCCAATCAGATTTGAGCTGGTAAATTTAAATACTTCCCCGGCTCTTATAGCTCTTTTCCCATTGTGTAAATCGTTTTTCCCATAACTTGCTTAGTTTATCGGCATGCATCCATTTACGTTCGATCTCCTCTTTTGCCGGCAACTCAACTCCAGAAAGCTGCTGGCTAAACATCCGTGGTATTACATGGCTATAGTGCTTCTCAATCATCTCGATACTGGTGCCACACTGCCGGGCTAACACGTCAATAGTCACACTCTGTGCTATCAACTCCCAGGTAATGAATGAATGGCGTAGAGAATACAAAGTGCGTTTACCATGTGGAGACTGGTCCAAACCAAGGTCTTTAAGTGCCGAGTTAAAGGTTCGGCCTATCTCGTTGGTCTCTGAACCATCGGGCAGCCTGAAAATATAGTCTTGTGGCTTACGGCTCGGGAAGCGCTCAGTTAACCTCAGAATGGTATTTTGAATAGCGCGTTTGCACACTACTTCCCTTGTACCAGTGTGAATTGTGGTTTTACCCTTACGAACGGTAACAAAGAATGTTGCTTTATCACCACTGCGCTCAATGTGTAGGTCACCCCAAGTCAGGTTATCAATTTCAGTACCGGGACGCATGCCTGTGTAAATCACGAATTCAGCATAATCCTGAGTGAGTTCACGTATTTGTCTAGTTATCTCTTTGCGGCTACTTGTCTCAAGCTGATAAAGGTGGTCCATTACTCGTTCGAATTCGTCAGGGTTTAAAGATGCTCTTCTAACTGCGTGGTTACCCTTAACAGATAGGCCAGGGATCTGATTGTGCAACATCCACTTATTTTCGACAGCCTCTTTAAACACCATTTGCATTGCAGCATTGTGGTTCAGGATGGTGGACTTAGCGGGGACTCTGCCGAGTTTCTCAATACGCCACTTATCGAATTCCTTTAATTTCTCTCCATCGATATCGGTTATTGGGGTACGGTCGAAAAAGGGAATATGGTATCGCCTTAAAACGAGGATATAGTCCTTATAAATGACCTTTCCAGTTTCACGGTAGAGCTCGGACTCCATAGTCTGGATGGCCTTTTCAGCAACATCTTTAAACTGCTTGGAGCTAATTAGAGTTCCAGTTTCGTGCCTAGTTTGGTACTCTACCGCCATTCTGAAGGCAACATCGACAGCTTTGAGCTTCTCGGTCTGTTTGGTGGCTAGTGAATACCACTTTTTACCTGCCCGAAAACGGGCATACCAGTACTTACTATTAGACTGCTTAAAGATGTGTACACCTTCGCTGATTTGGTGACGTTCAACTTGTTTTGCCATAGCGTTCTCGTGCGAAGAATTTGCAAAGTTTGTAGCATGTTATTGAAATAAATAGAAGTTACTATAGCAAATGACCGTTCAAAATCCGCCGGGGGAAACTCCGTGTCGGTTCGAGTCCGACCCTAGGCACCAAATAATATGTTACGGCCACTCTCATTTTTTACGATGTCGTTGAGCATTCACATATCAGCGTTCAGGGTGCTATGGCAGGCAGCGACTACTCTTTGCGAACTGCTGGTTGGTAACGCAACAAAATCCTCTGGATAGTGCCATCATCTATCATTAACTGCAGCGTTTGCTGCACCCGACTTGCTAATTCTGGCCGATTAGGGTTAATCGCGCAGTAGACGTTATCTGGTGCTGTCCAAAGCGGGTCTGCATGCAAGCCTTCACTATTAAATTGTTGCTGATGATATTCATAAGCCCGATCCACAGTCAGTACCGCATCAAGTCGCTGTTTTTGCAGCCGCATCAGATTGCTTTGTAGTGATATGGCGTCATCCCGAATAATCAGGCGCTGTGAAAAGACTGCATCAAATTCAGGGTAGCTGAAACCACGGTCGGTGCCGACCCGCTTACCCAATAGGTCAGTGAGCTGGGTGATAGAAGGGCTATGACTTCGTCTTACGATAACCTGGCGCGTTGTAAAGAGGCTGGGACTCCAAGCCAAAAGCTCTGGCTGCTCAACCCATGCCGGACTCAGAAAGCAAGCGATGTCAGCTTCGTCACGAAGTAACCATTGTTCCACCCGTCCCCGGGGTAAAGGTAAAACGTTCAGGGTAAGTGTGCTGCGGCTGGCAAGAGCTTCAAGAATATCTTTGCTGATCCCCCCAGCTAGATCGCCACTCTCGTCAAACAGTGCATAAGGGGCGCGTTAGAGCTACTGACAATAGCCCGCAGTGAGCCGGTATCGGCGACCACCGGCGCCGAGGTTAATATCAACAAACTAATCAATAACAAGCCGCGCACCAACACCTGAGATGAATACCGCCGCACTTTTAACTTAGCATGCTATATCCGAAAAACAAGCGAAGTCTAATTCGGCTAACTATTTCAATAAAACATGACTAAAATCCCGGCTGCAGCTGTTGTAGGGTAGCTACAGCTAACGGATTCTCGACGATGTCATTAAGGCGCAATAACGTCAGTCCCTGATAATTGCCATTTCGTAGCACTTGTTGCAGGTTACTCCAGCCCTCGGCATGATAGAGACCTGCGGCGAGCGCATTTTCGCCTTTTAATATAACACCCTGTCTACGTGCTTCTGCACCAATCCAGTTCACCAGTGTGCTTGGCATAGAACCTGCCTCACCCTCTGGCTTATCAGACATTTCGAGCGCGGTAAAATGCACTACAACTTTGCGCGGTTGTTTGGCTTTCGGAGCGGCCAGAGCGATTATTTGCTGATAACCCGGCTCAGGTGTGGAACTGAAGGCGGCATTCGCATCAATAATACCGGCAGCTAACTCTGCCGTACGAGCGCCAATGTCAGAGTTGATTGTCCAATGAATACCGGGGATTTTAAAACCCAATGGAATTTCGGCTGGTAGCTGTTGGAAAGCGTATTCTGCATAGCGCAACATCCTGGCGCCGTGTGCCACCAGTGCTTGGTGATACCATTGCAAAAAGTCTTGCCTGGATGGCTCGGTCAGATGCTGGTTGCTTGCTATCGCCTGGTCCCAGGACAGTGGGAGTGCGATCTCTGCGAAGTTTTTATAAGCAGTGCCCCAGCCTGAGTTGAGTGTGGCGATGCTTTGATAGCGTTGCTCCAGCCAGAGTTGGAAGTCAGTTCTGCTCAATAAAGAGTAGGCCTGAAAACGTCCGCGTGACGGAAAAGCTGCGGCGACGCCATCATGGCTGTTATATGAAGGGTAGCGTAACTCACCGGCTGGCCCCATAGAAATATTCAGTTCAACAAAGTCTGTGGCTATTGTCTGATATCGAGTTGCGAAAGCTTGCATAAACTCAATATATTGGGTTTTTACCAGTTCATCTGACCATAGTGACAGGGTTTCATTGGCCGTATTACCGTCTTCGCTTTGATAGCGTAAATCGTCAGGCGCAATACCCTTTCTTTGATAATGTGTCCAAATCCAGCCAGGTAACGGGATATCGCAGTCGTCACCCACATTACCGCCGCATTGATGAAATGCCATAATGGGGATAATTTTTAGTCCGGCAGCGCGAATATCTGAAAAAACATCATCATAGTAGTGCCAGACAAATTGTTGGTCGCCGGCTTGCTCCACCAGCCCCCACCAAACATCTACTGAGATTGCTGTTATTCCAAGTTTTTTTGCGACCTTGAGTTGATGCTGAAATTCACTGCGCTCCCTGACAATTAAGGGCGCCATGGCATTAATCTCTGGTAATGCCTGTACCGGCCATGTTAAACAAAATAACAGTGAACAGAACAACATCACTTTACGCATGACAGCTTTCCGATAAGTAAAGACCCGATACTCTAGGCCGAAAAGTCCCTGCTGTCAAAATGGCGACTTTGCCAACCTCGCCAGAGTCTGGCACTGTGTTATTATCAATTCTGTTTTCCAGAAACTACGCCATGTTATGGTAGTTACTGAGAGTGTAAGACCTTAATCCGGGTATCCTTATGTCACAAATTTTCAGCAATGTTGCCGTTAGCAGAGCGTTATTGCTCCTCATTCTGGCGGCAGGGGTGTATTTTTTTATTGGCTTTCTGGTACCGGTGCTGGCGGCGCTGATTATTTGTTTTGCCAGTTGGCCGGTATATCAGCGGTTAGTCAGGCAGTGTGGCTATAATACAACCCTTGCCGCGACGCTGGCGCTGATTCTGATTGTATTGTGTCTGGTGGTACCGCTAACCTGGGTGTTTAGTTATGCGATAGCGGAAATGAAGCTCTGGATGAAATGGTTATTGGCAGCGAATCAATCGGGAGCGCCAGTACCCGATTGGATTGCCGCGTTACCGGGTGTAGGAAGCTGGCTGGCGCAAGTCTGGCAGGATTATTTAAGTGAACCTCATCAATTGGGGCATGCAGTCAGTGTGATTAGTGGTGAACACCTGAGCGGGATCTCGCGTACTGTATTAAATCTGGGCTGGCAAACGGCCGGCGCTTTGTTAACCATTTTATTCATGCTGATCACACTGTTCTTTCTTTACAAAGATGGCGATAAATTTGCGGGTCAGTTAGATACGGTCGGGGAGAGAATTTTACCTGCGCGTTGGCAGCGTTTCTCCCGGGTGGTGCCTGCCACCGTAAGCTCTACGGTGCTGGGCATGACCGTGATTGCGATTGGTGAGGGGATAGTGCTAGGTGTCGCCTATTGGATTGCCGGGGTGCCGTCGCCGGTGGCTTTTGGTGTGATCACCGGCTTTATGGCGTTGATCCCAGGTGGCGCGCCGCTGGCCTTTACACTGATCTCTTTATATCTGGTTGGCACCGGCGACCTGACTGCGGGTATCGCGCTGTTTTTGTGGGGCAGTGTCGAGCTGTTTATTGTTGATAAAACCATCCGGCCGACTCTGGTCGGTGGGCCAATTAAGCTGCCTTTTTTACCTACTTTTTTTGGTTTAATCGGTGGGGTAAAGACTATGGGGCTGGTCGGCTTATTTATTGGTCCGGTGCTAATGGCGCTGCTAGTGGCAATGTGGCGTGAGTGGTTACGGGAAGTGCCGCCGGCCGCTGAGGTAACCGAGGTAAACTCCAGGGTAGAGGTGGATGGCAGCAGTTAAGGTTTGGGCCGGGCCCATTTTAAGGCGGTTGACGCCAGAGAGGTTGACGTTTTGGCTGGCAACCGATGCCCCGGTAAGGCTCGATCTCACGCTCACACCACAAGATGGCGCAGCGATTAGACTTTCGCAACATCATTTAAAAGCCGGACATACCGAACTTAAAGCCGGTGCCAAGCTGTACTTTCAGTTGCTGGATATTCACCTGCCAACCGCCTTGCCAACCCAGCAGCCAATTTACTACCAGTTATTATTAAACGGTGAGAGCTGGCAGCAGTGGGCGCCGGAGCTGTGCTTTGCCGATCAGCCTGAGCCATTTTTTGTCTTACAACCTGATGTGCGGCAACTGTTGCACGGCTCCTGCCGTAAACCGCATCATCCTGCTGCTGATGGTTTACTGCAGGTGGAGCAGTTACTGGCCGAGACGACGCCGGAGCAGTGGCCGGCACTGTTAATGCTAAGTGGCGATCAGATTTATGCTGATGATGTGGCGACACCCATGTTAGTTGCCATCCACCATTTACTGCCGCAACTGGGCTTGCCAGATGAAACGCTACCCTGCAGTGAAGTCGCCAGTGCCGGCGAACTGCACCAGCTGCAGCCTTACTATCTGAAGCGGGAAGCCTTGTTGCCGGATAATAAACTTAGCCGCGATATGGTGACTAAGGTATTCGGTGGAGTACGTAAACCGGTATTTACTTCAGACTCAGCCCATAATCATCTGATTAGTCTGGGTGAAGTGCTGGCAATGTATTTATTGGTTTGGTCGCCGCAGCCCTGGCAACAGGTTCTGGCGAGCGGGGGATGGCCAGCTGCACCGGAACTGGACGCACAGCAGCAACAACAATATCAGCAACAGCAACAGATATTGCAGCAATTTGTTGAAGGATTGCCGCGGGTGAGAAGAGCCTTGGCGCATTTACCGGTGGCGATGATTTTCGACGATCATGATATTACAGATGATTGGAATTTAACGGCGGCCTGGGAGCAGGCTGCTTATAACCACGATTTTTCGGCACGGATTATTGGTAATGCCTTGTTGGGCTACCTGTTGTGTCAAGGTTGGGGTAATTGTCCTGAAGCTTTTAGTGCGGACTTGCTGCAACAGGTACAGCAGGTGCTGGCGCAGCCGGGGCAGGACTTGCACGATAAATTACTGCAGCAGTTATTTCGTTTTAACCAATGGCAATACCAGTGGCCGACCGAGCCGCCACTGTTAGTGCTGGATACCCGCACTCAGCGCTGGCGCTCGGAGCGCTCACTGGAAAGTCCGTCTGGGTTGATGGATTGGGAGGCCATTACCGATTTGCAGCAACGCCTGTTGGGGTTAGAGGCAGTGATTCTGGTCTCGCCGGCGCCGATTTTTGGTGTAGAGTTAATTGAAAGCATTCAGCGGGTCTTTGCCTGGTGTGGTAAGCCGCTGTTGGTTGATGCGGAAAACTGGATGGCTCACCCGGGTGCCGCCCATGCCATGCTCAATTTGTTCCGGCACCCGAAAACGCCGCGACACTTTGTTATTTTGTCGGGTGATGTGCACTACTCCTTTGTTTACGATATCAGGTTAAGGGGTAAAAGACGTGGACCTGACTTGTGGCAAATTACCAGCAGTGGCCTGAAGAATGAGTTCCCCAAAAAACTGCTCGATGTTTTTGATCGCTTAAACCGTTGGCTGTACTCGCCACGCTCGCCATTAAACTGGTTTACCCGCCGCCGTCGGATGCAGGTAATACCTCACAAACCGGAAACGGCCGATCCCGGCGAGCGGTTACTAAACGCTTCTGGAGTCGGACTGGTCACCCTCAATGCTGATGGTTCGCCACGAGAGGTCATGCAGCTGTGTGCCGATGGGCGTAAGATTCGCTTTGTGTTACGTGAAGAGGAAGGGCGCTGGGAATAATCAGTGCTGCTCCAACTTGCCAAATCAGCTAAACCTGATACACTGATAAAGCGCGTAAATTCGCTTCTTATAATAATTAAAAGAAAACAAACAGATAGGAATATGCTGCTATGGGTGCATTCACTAAATCGCTGCAAAATATCAGCGTGCGTACCAAATTATTAACCGGTTTTGGCCTGGTACTAATTAACCTGAGATCGGTTTAACGAGCCATGACTGTAATCGCATTAAACTCCGCGTTTGTGATGTTCAGTTGTGGCTTGGAGTCCTTCAATTGATAGGCGATAAGCCCTGCAATCATATTCAACA
>Ga0181595_10001780_pt1 | contig 22605 bp, 21 predicted proteins | sample 041ome_7_FD_145604 | JGI IMG/M metagenome (GOLD analysis project Ga0181595, IMG submission 145604) | Coastal salt marsh microbial communities from the Groves Creek Marsh, Skidaway Island, Georgia - 041401AS metaG (spades assembly) | ecosystem: Environmental > Aquatic > Marine > Intertidal zone...
CGATGCGCTGCTCTCGCTCGGCACCTCGGGCGTGATCTTCGTCGCCACCGACCGGTTGCGGGCCAATCCCGATGGCGCGGTGCATGCCTTCTGCCACTGCCTGCCGGGCCTGTGGCACCAGATGAGCGTGCACCTGTCCGCTGCCGTGTGCCTCGATTGGGCCGCGGCGATGATGCACCTCGACGTCCCCGATCTGCTCGCCGCCGCCGAAGAGGCTGGCGCCGGTCAGGGCAGCGAACTCTTCCTGCCCTATCTGTCGGGCGAGCGCACACCGCACAACGACCCGCATGTGCGCGGATCCTTTCTGGGCCTTGGCCATGACAGCAGCCCAGGGCGCATGGCGGCGGCGGTGCTGGAGGGCGTCGCCTTCGCGCATGGCGATGGCCTGGCCGCGCTTCAGGCCGCTGGGACCCGGATCGAGAGCCTTTCGGTGATCGGCGGCGGCGCGCGATCGACCTGGTGGGGCCGCATCATCGCATCGGCGCTGAGCGTTCGGCTGGATTATCTCGACGGCGGTGAGGTCGGCCCGGCGCTGGGCGCGGCGCGGCTGGCGCAGATCGCCGCCACCGGCGCCGATCCTGCCAGCGTCTGCACCCGCTCGCCGGTGCGCGAGAGCATTGCGCCCGATCCCGAGCTGGCCGAGCGGCTGGCGCCCAGGCTGGCGCGCTTCCGCGCCGCCTATGCCGCCATAAGAACGATCTGAGAGGAAACCCGCATGTCCGCCGAATATTTTGCCGCCTTCGACACCGTCCGTTACGAAGGGCCCGACAGCACCAATGACCTCGCCTATCGCTGGTACGACAAGGACCGGGTGGTGATGGGCAAAAGGATGGAGGACCATCTGCGCTTTGCCGTGTGCATGTGGCACAGCTTCTGCTGGCCGGGCAGCGACGTGTTCGGCGCGGGCACCTTCAACCGCCCCTGGCTGCAAGGGCCGATGGACGCCAAGAACGCCGCCGCCAAGCGCGAGGCGGCGCTCGCCTTTGTCGAGAAGCTCGACCTGCCTTTCTATTGCTTCCACGATGTCGACGTGATGGCCGATGCCGAGAATATCGGCGACTTCCGCAGCAGCTTTGCCGAGGCCGTCGATCATCTCGAGGCACTGCAGGCGCAACACGGCCGCAAGCTGCTCTGGGGCACCGCCAACCTGTTCAGCCACCCGCGCTACATGGCGGGCGCGGCGACCAATCCCGATCCGGAAGTCTATGCCTGGGCCGCATCGCAGGTGCGCGATGCACTGGACGCGACGCATCGCCTGGGCGGCGCGAACTATGTGCTCTGGGGCGGGCGCGAGGGCTATGATTCGATCCTCAACACCGAGATCGGCACCGAGCAGGAAAATTTCGGCCGGTTCCTCAGCCTCGTCGTCGATCACAAGTACCGCATCGGCTTTACCGGCACGATCCTGATCGAACCCAAACCGCACGAGCCGAGCAAGCATCAATATGATTTCGACACGCAGACCGTCTATGCGTTCCTCAAGCGCTTCGGGCTGGAGAACGAGGTCAAGGTCAATATCGAGGCCAACCACGCCACCCTGTCCGGCCATACGTTCGAGCATGAAATTGCCATGGCGCGCGCGCTCGGCATCCTGGGGTCGATCGACGCCAATCGAGGCGACCCGCAAAATGGCTGGGATACCGACCAGTTCCCCAATTCGGTCGAGGAGCTGACGCTTGCCATGCTCGAGGTGCTGCGCGCAGGGGGCTTAGGCAATGGCGGCTTCAACTTCGATGCCAAGGTGCGCCGCCAGTCGATCGACGCGGTGGACCTTTTCCACGGCCATATCGGCGGGGTGGACACCATCGCCCGTTCGCTGCTGCGCGCCGCCGCGATCATCGAGGATGGCCGGCTCGAGGCGTTCCGCGCCGAGCGCTATGCCGGGTGGAAGGGTGAACTCGGCCAGATGATCCATGCCGAAGGCACGACGCTTGCGGCCATCGCCGACCGCGCCGTAAGCGCCAACAGCGCGCCCGAATTGAAGTCGGGCCGTCAGGAATATTGCGAGAATCTGGTCAATCGCTTCTGAGATCGCGCACCCCTCGCGTCCGCTTGTGACGCAAGGGGTCGCATGATAGCCTTGAGCCATCATGGCAGAGGCCGAACAGCACGCCGCCGTCATCCGGTCGGCCATCGCCTCCCCCGCTGCGGCGGCGCAATCCTCGCTGGCTGCCTCCTGGTGCCGATCGGCGCTGCGCCACGGGCTCGACCCGGCGCATGGCCCGGCCGCAGACCGGCTCGATGCGGTGCGGCTGGCCGAGGCGCGGCAGGCCAATGCCCGGCTGCTCCACCATGCCCGGCCCGTGCTCGACACGCTTGCGCGCAGCATCGTGCGCACCGGGCGCTGCCTGCTGCTCACCGACGGCAACAGCCTGATCCTGGAAGGTCGGATGACCGATGGCGATGCCGCGATGTTCGACCGCGCGCGGCTCGTCGCCGGCGAATGCTGGTCGGAAGCCGCGGAAGGCACCAACGGCATCGGCACCTGCGTGGTCGAGGACCGCCCCGTCGCGATCCTCAAGGACCAGCATTTCCTCAGCAGCAACACCCAGGTGAGCTGCATGGGCGTGCCGATCCACGGCGCGGACGGGGGGATCATCGCGGCTCTCGACGTCTCGACCAACCGCTATGACCACGACCTCGATACCACCGCGCTGGTGATGGCCGCGCTGCAGGACGCGGCGGGCTCGGTCGAGCGGCTGATGTTCGCCGATGCGTTCAGCGATTGCCGCATCGTCCTGCTCGACCAGCAGACACATGGCCAGGCCGCGATGGTGGCGGTCGATCGCGACGATCTGGTGATCGGGGCGAGCCGCGCCGCGCGCCACCACGCGCTGCTCGCCGGAGTCAGCGCGGCTGCGCCCGTGCCGCTCGCCGATCTGTTCGGCCTGCCCGAAGAGGACCCGCTTGCCGCTGCAGAACGACGCGTACTGCGTCAGGCGCTCGCCCGGTGCGGCGGCAATGTCGCCGCTGCAGCGCGCAGCCTCAAGATCGGCCGCGCGACCTTCTATCGCCGCATGGAGCGCGCCGGACTGAACTGATTGCAGGGCCGATCTGTCTCACTCTTGAGACAGTTGCTCATTGGAACCTCCGCCGCCCCGCTCGTCCGCGTGCTTCGCCCGTGCAAGCCTCTCTTTCGCAAACCGCCGAGTCCCGGATGTCACGGGCCGGCGACCAAGCGAGAGGAGACACTTCATGGACATGCACACCCCAGCCGCGCTGCTGATGCGCCCGCCGCTGAAGGCGCATTACGACAACTGGATCGGTGGCCGCTGGGTGCCCGCGAAAAGCGGCGCGACCTTCGACAATCTCTCGCCGCTGACCGGCAAGGTCATCGGCACCATCGCGCGTTCGGGTCCTGAGGATATCGAGGCCGCGCTCGACGCAGCCCATGCCGCCCGGGTCGCCTGGGGCCAGACCAGCGTGGCCGAACGCGCGCTGGTGCTCACCCGCATCGCAGACCGGATGGAGGAGAATCTCGCCCATCTCGCCCAGGCCGAGACCTGGGACAATGGCAAGCCGATCCGCGAGACCATGGCCGCCGACCTGCCGCTCGCCATCGACCATTTCCGCTATTTCGCCGGGTGCATCCGCGCGCAGGAAGGCGGCATTTCCGAAATCGACCGCAACACCATCGCCTATCATTTCCAGGAACCGCTGGGCGTGGTCGGCCAGATCATCCCGTGGAACTTCCCGCTGCTGATGGCCTGCTGGAAGCTTGCGCCTGCGCTGGCCGCCGGCAATTGCGTGGTGCTGAAACCCGCTGAGCAGACCCCCGCCTCGATCATGGCGCTAATCGACATTATCGGCGATCTGCTGCCCGATGGCGTGCTCAACATCGTCAACGGCTTCGGGCTGGAAGCGGGCAAGCCGCTCGCCTCATCCAAGCGCATCGCCAAGATCGCGTTTACCGGCGAGACCTCGACCGGGCGGCTGATCATGCAATATGCGAGCGAAAACCTGATTCCGGTCACGCTCGAACTCGGCGGCAAGTCGCCCAACCTGTTCTTCGCCGATGTGATGGCCGAGGATGACGATTATCTCGACAAGGCGATTGAGGGCTTCGTGATGTTCGCGCTCAACCAGGGCGAGGTGTGCACCTGTCCTTCGCGCGCGCTGGTGCAGGAATCGATCTACGACCGGTTCATGGAGCGCGTGCTGAAGCGCGTCGCGGCGCTCAAACAGGCCAATCCGCTCGATCCCGAAACCATGATCGGCGCGCAGGCCAGCGTCGAACAGCAGGCCAAGATCCTGCGCTATATCGATATCGGCCGGGCCGAGGGGGCGGAGGTGCTCGCCGGGGGCGCCGCCGCGCAGCTCGGCGGCGATCTGGCCGGGGGCTATTACGTCCAGCCCACGGTGCTGCGCGGCCACAACAAGATGCGCGTGTTCCAGGAGGAAATCTTCGGCCCCGTCGTCTCGGTCACCACCTTCCGCGACGAGGACGATGCGCTGGCCATCGCCAATGACACGATGTTTGGGCTGGGCGCGGGCGTGTGGAGCCGCGACATCAACCGCTGCTATCGGCTGGGCCGGGGCATCGAGGCGGGTCGCGTCTGGACCAATTGCTACCATGCCTATCCCGCGCACGCGGCGTTCGGCGGCTACAAGCAATCGGGCATCGGCCGCGAGACGCACCGCATGATGCTCGACCATTATCAGCAGACCAAGAACCTGCTGGTGTCCTACGAGCCGAAAAAGCTCGGCTTTTTCTGACACCTGACGCCGGGCGCGGCATCGCGCCGCGCCCGGTCCTCTATGTCAGCCAAGGGCGCAACCTCATGCGGGCAGGTTCGTACGCTCCTCGACCCCCCCTCATAAGGATAAAGCCCCCATGACCCTCAAAGCCGTCGCGATCAATTGTACCCTCAAGCGCTCGGGCAAGGAGAGTTCCTCGACCGATGCGATGATCGAGCTGATCGCCGAGCAACTCTCCAAGCACAAGGTCGAGCTGACCGAGACGATCCGCATCGCCGATTACAACGTGCTGCCCGGCGTCAGCTCCGACGAGGGCGATGGCGACGAATGGCCGGACCTTCGCAAGCGCATCCTTGCCGCCGATATCCTCATTTTCGGCACGCCAATCTGGATGGGCCAGATGTCGAGCATCGCCAAGCGCGTGCTCGAGCGGATGGACGCCTTCATGAGCGAAACCGACGAGACGGGCCGGATGCCCAGTTTTTCCAAGCTCGCGGTCGCGGCGATCGTCGGCAACGAGGACGGCGCGCACCGCATTTCGGCCGACCTGTTCCAGGCGCTGAACGATGTCGGCTTCACCATCCCCGCCGGGGCCGCATGCTACTGGGTCGGCGAGGCGATGGGCAGCACCGATTTCCAGGACCTCGACGAGACGCCTGAAGCAACCTTCGAAACCGCGCGCATGCTCGCCGCCAACACCGCGCATCTGGCCGGGCTGCTCAAGGCCAAGCCCTATCCGGTTGACGAGGAGCATGACGACGAGAGCTGATTTCTGCGGCGCATGACCGTCACGTCCCCGGTTGCACGATGGATCAAGCTTGTATAAGCATACCATCAAAGCAGGAGAGGCGTGATGGTTTATGTGCTGGGCGGATACCAGAGCGATTTTGCGCGCAACTGGGCGCGCGAGGGGCTTTCGATAGGCGACGGGTTCGTCGAGACGGTTCGCGGAGGACTGGATGCGACGCGGCTCGATGCCGACGAGATCGAAAGCGGCCATGTCGGCAATTTCGTCGGTGACCTGTTTGCCGGGCAAGGCCTGCTCGGCGGCTTTTTCGCTTATGTCGATCCCGCGCTCGACGGCCTGCCAACTTCGCGCCACGAAGCGGCCTGCGCCTCGGGCAGTGTATCGGTGCTCGCCGCAGCGGCGGAGATCGAGGCGGGGCGCTATGACCTTGCCTGTGTTGTCGGCATCGAGATGATGCGCAACGTTCCGGGACAGAAAGCCGCGGAAAATCTCGGCGCTGCCGCCTATCATGGGCGCGAATTTGCCGACGCGCAGTTCCTCTGGCCGCGCGCCTTTTCCGATCTCGCCGAGGAATATGACGCGCTCTACGGCCTGAACTACGACCATTTGGGCCGCATCGCCGAGATCAACTTCGCCAATGGCAGGCGCAACCCCGCCGCGCAGACGCGGCAATGGCAGTTCGGCCCGAAGAGCTTTACCGAGGATGACGAGGCCAATCCGGTGGTCGAGGGGCGCACGCGCAAGAACGATTGCGGCCAGGTGACCGATGGCGCAGCGGTCGTCTTCCTCGCCTCCGAAAGCCGTGCCCGCGAATATGCGGCGAAACGTGGCATCCCGATGGAACAGCTGTCGCGCATTGCTGGCTGGGGGCATCGCTCCGCCGCGCTCGGCTATCGCGACAAACGGCGCATCGCGCGCGACAGCGCTTACGTCTTCCCCCAGGTCAAGCGCGCGATCGACGATGCCCGCGCCCGCGCAGGCGTGTCCGGGGTCGAGGCGATCGATGCGGTCGAGACGCACGATTGCTTTGCGATGACCGAATATATGGCGATCGACCATCTCGGCCTGACAGCTCCCGGCGAGGCGTGGAAGGCGGTGGAGGCGGGCGATATCGAGATCGGCGGCAAGCTGCCGATCAACCCCTCGGGCGGGCTGATCGGTCTCGGCCATCCGGTAGGCGCGACGGGCGTGCGCATGCTGCTCGATGCGCATCGCCAGGTCACCGGCCAGGCGGCGGACAATCAGGTCGAAGGCGCGCGCCGCGTGCAGACACTCAATATCGGCGGATCGACCACCACCACCGTCAGTTTCATCGTGGAGCAGGCCGCATGACCGACACCCGTTTCAACCAGTTCAAGCAACTGATCGCCGCTTGGACCCGCAAGGATGCCGAAGCCGTGCTCGCCATGCTGCACGACGATGTCGTCTGGCATTATGCCGCCGCCATCGCCCCGCCCGCGCGCGGCAAGGCCGAGGCGCGCGCGTTCATCGAGCGCTTCGGGTCGACCATCGCAGAGGTCAACTGGCGCATTTTCGCGCATGCCGAGACCGCCGACCGGCTGTTCGTCGAGGGCGTCGACGAATATGTGACGACCGACGGCGTCCGCGTCGCCGCGCCCTATGCCGGCATCATCGAATATCAGGGCGACAAGATCATCGGCTGGCGCGATTATCTCGATCGCGGCACGGTCGATGCGATCAAGGCGGGCAAGCCCTACCCTGCCCAGGTCAAGGAACTGATCGACCGGCCCGCCGCATGACCACGACAATGCTGGCCGATGCCCCGTTTCGCGAGGCGGAGTTCATGCCCGTCGACCTCGATGTCGAGCGGCGCGCCGATGGCATGATCATCCTGAAGAGCCGCGTGCCACTGCGCGCCTTCGACGCCAATATCCCGCGCGCCTTTGCCGAGCGGGCGGCGCTCAAGGGCGATACCCCCGCGATCGGCTGGCGCGGGACGGACGCGCAATGGGCCTATCGCAGCTATACTCAAATCAAGCGCGACATGGACGGCGCGACACGCTGGCTGGCGGAGAATTTCCCGCGCGGCACCCGGCTGCTGATCATCGCGGAAAACAGCCTGCCGGTCGCGGTGATGACCTTTGCTGCCTGGGCTGCGGGGATGATCATCGTGCCGGTGAGCATTGCCTATGGGCTCGCCGGTGGCGATCATACGCGACTTCGTCACGTCATTGCGCGGACCCAGCCGGATGTGATCCTTGCCGAACCGCACCCGGCCATCGCCGCCGCGCTTGCTGCGACCGCGCCGGGCGCGCGCATCGTCAGCAGCGACCCTGCGCCGTTTGCCGATGCCTCCGCCTATGCCGATGTGATCTCCACCGACCCCGGTGCATTTGCAAATGAGGCCATCGCTGCGGTCGATCCAGCTGCACCCGCCATCTACATGCTCACCTCCGGCTCGACCGGCCTGCCCAAGATTGTGCCGCATTCGTTGACCGCGCTCGCCGCGTGCGGGGCGCAGGGGCTGGACATGATCGGCAAGGCCGCGGGCTGGGACGATGTGATGCTCGACTGGCTGCCCTGGCACCATGCCGCAGGCGCGTCCGTCATGCGCACCTGCCTGCTGGAGGGTGGCACGCTGCATATCGACGCGGGCAAGCCGCTGCCCGGCCTGTTCGACCAGACCATCGCCAATCTGCGCGAGATTTCGGTTTCCTATTTCAACAATGTCCCCACCGGCTATGCGATGCTGGTCGAGGCGATGGAGCACGATGCCGAGCTGCGCGCGCGCTTCTTCGCCAAGATGCGGCTGATGCTCTATGGCGGCGCGGGGCTCCCTCAGCCGGTGTACGACCGGTTGCAGGAACTCGCTATCGCCGAGACCGGCCACCGCATCCACATGACCACCGGCTATGGCATGACCGAGACCGTTTCGGGTTGCATGGCGATCCATTTCCCCGCGACGCGCGTCGGCATCGGCCTGCCCGCGCCGGGCCTGTCATTAAAGCTCGTGCCCTGTGACGGCCGCTATGAGGTGCGGCTCGCCGGGCCGAACGTCATGAAAGGCTATCTGGACGAGCCCGAGAAGACCGCCGCCGCGTTCGACGACGAGGGCTATTATCGCACCGGCGATGTCGCAGTGTTCCATGACGAGAACGACTATGGCCAGGGCCTCGCCTTTGCCGGGCGGCTGGCCGAGGAGTTCAAGCTCGCCAATGGCAACTGGGTCTATGGCGGCGCGGTGCGCGAAAAGCTGCTCAAGGCGTGCGATGGCCTGATCGCCGATCTGGTGCTCGCCGATGACGGAAGGCCGTATCTGGCGATGCTCGCCTGGCCCAAGCCGGGCGCGACGCTCGACACGGTGGCCGAGGCGGTGCGCGGCTATAATCGCGAGGCGCGCGGCGGCGCGGTAATCCGCCGGGTCGCGCTGTTCGACACCCCGCCCAATCCAGGCGCGCACGAGCTTTCCGACAAGGGGACGATCAACCGCCGCGCGGTGCTTGATGGGCGGCGCGAATGGGTCGAGCGGGTGTTTGCCGATCCGCCGGACGAGGGCGTTGCCATCACCGGCTAGAACGCTGGAACAATTCATAAAATTGGGAGGAAACGGGATGCTGACGATTCTCGCGATCAATGCGGCTGTGCTGGCCGCATGCTTTGTCGCGCTATGGCTGATCTGTCTGGGGACGCGCGATGTTACCCCGGTGGACAGCTTCTGGGCCTGGGGCATGCTGGTGATGGCCGCTTCCACTTTTGTTCAAGCCGAGGGCGATCCGACGCGGATGCTGATGTTGCTCGCCATCTGCGGCCTGTGGGCGGCGCGGCTGGGGACGTTCATGCTCTGGCGCTGGCGCAGCCATGGGCCCGACCGGCGCTATTCGGCGCTGCTCGGCAAGGCGCAGCAGCACAAGGGCTGGAGCTTCGCGCGCGCCTCGGGCCAACTGGTCTTCGCCACGCAAGCCCCGCTGCTCTTCATCGTCTGCCTGCCGGTGCAGCTGGGCCAGATCGATGCCGCGCCGCCGGTCGGAACGCTGGGCATGATCGGCGCAAGCATCGCATTGTTCGGTATCGCGTTCGAGACGATCGGCGATGCGCAGCTCGTGGCGTTCAAGGCGAAGCCCGAGAACCAGGGCAAGCTGATGACCAGCGGCCTGTGGCGCTATACCCGCCACCCCAATTATTTCGGCGATGCGACGACCTGGTGGGGCCTGTGGCTGATCGCGGCGGAAACCTCGACGGGCCTTGCTGCGATCATCGGACCCGTGCTGCTGACCTGGACGCTGATGAAATGGTCGGGCGCGCCGACGGTGGAAAAGCGGCTCGCCAAGACGCGCGAGGGCTATGCCGAATATGTCGCGCGCACCTCGGGCTTCATCCCGATGCCTCCCAGGCGCGGCTGAAACCGGCGGGTCAGTTGGTCTCGGCCCGCTGACCCAGCCGCTCGGCGGCGGCGCGGAAGCCGGTCTCGATCTCGTCGACTATTGCGCTCACCGGCTCAACGCTGCGCACCGTGCCGACGCCCTGCCCTGCCGCCCAGAGATCCTTCCACTTGGCATGCGGATCGCCGCCATAATCGCGCGTGGCGGGCTTGCCGAGGTCCTTCGGGTCATAGCCGCAGGCGACCAGTGAGGGGATCAGCCAGGACGCGGGCGTGCCTGTAATGGCGGGGCTGACCACGAGATCCTCGATATGGCTGTCGACCACCATCTGCTTGTAGCCCGGCACCGCCATGCTCTCTTTCGCCGCGAGGAAGCGTGTGCCCATGTACACCAGGTCCGCCCCGGCGGCGATCGCGCCCGCCAGCGCCGCGCCATCGGCGATGCCACCGCCGACGCAGATGATGCCGTCGAACTCGGCGCGCAGCGCGGTGATGAAGGCGAAGGGGGAGAGGAAGCCGGTATGCCCGCCCGCGCCCGCCGAGACGCAGACCAGTCCATCTGCGCCCGCCGCCGCTGCCTTGCGCCCCAAAGCCACCGAGATCACGTCCGCCAGCACGATGCCGCCATAGGCGTGGACGGTATCCACCGCCGGCGCCGGGCTGCCCAGCGCCGTAATCACGATCGGCGGCTTGTGCTTCGCAATCAGCGCCAGGTCATCGGCGAGCCGCTGGTTGCTGCTGTGCGTGACAAGGTTTGCCGCCCAGAGGCCGGGCGCGCCTTCCGTCTCCGCCGCGATCCGCGTCATCCACGCATCGAGGTCCGCCGCCGTTCGGCAATTGGGCGTGGGAAAGGCCCCGATAATGCCCGCGCGCGCCGCCGCGATCACCATTTCTGGGCCGGACACCAGGAACATCGGCGCGGCCACCACCGGCAGGCGCAATTTGTCGATTTTCATTCAGATACGCTCCACTATGGTTGCCACGCCCACGCCCTGCGCCCCGGTCGCGACGACCAGGCCCAAAGTGCCGCCGGATTCGGTCAGCGCGTCGATCAGGGTCGAGAGCAGCACGCCGCCAGTCGCGCCCATCGGGTGGCCTTTGGCGACATGACCGCCGCTGACGTTCACCTTGCTCGGGTCGGGCGCGCGGTCGCGCAGGAACTTGGCATGGGTGACCGCAAAGGCTTCCATGAACTCGATTCGGTCCATATCCGCGAGCGTCAAACCGGCCTTGGCCAGCGCCTTGTCCATGGCAGCAAAGCCGGCGGTCAGCGAATCCCAGGGATCGCCCCCGACCTCCTGATGCGCGACGATGCGCGCGATCGCGCCTTCGCGCGGGCCGATCAGCGCCAGCGCCGCGCCATCGGTCATCGGCGGGGCATGCGCGACGGTGTGGCGATGGTCGATCTGCCGGTCGCCCAGAATGTCGCGATAGGCTTCGGCCAGCGGGGGGAAGGCAGGCGGCAAGGATTGCAGCCGCTCGAGCGTCATCGGCCGCACCGCTTCCTCGCGGTCCAGCCCCGCCACCGCGATGCGCGAGGCGAGCAGGCCCGGCTTGGCCTCTGCCGCTGCGGCGCGTGCCTGCGATTCCAGCGCGACCGCATCGAGTTCAGCGCGCGATATCCCCTCCTTCTCCGCGAGCAGATCGGCGGCGAGCGCGACCTGGATGTAGCGCCGGTCGGGCGGCATGTCGGTGGCGGTATAATAATCCGCCTTGTCGGCCATGAAGGCGACTTTGGACAGCATCTCCACCCCGCCGCCCAGCGCCCATTGCGCCTGGCCCGAGGCGACCGAGGCTGCCGCTGCCCCAACTGCCGACAGGCCCGAGGCGCAGAAATTGTTGAGCGTGTGCACCGCGACGCCATCGGGCAGCTCGGCCTTGAACTTGGAAACCAGCGCGATGTGGCCGCCCTGCGCCCCAACCTGGCCGACACAGCCCAGCGTCATGCGCTCGGCGCGCCCGCGCGGATCGTGCCCCCGCGCCTCCATCGCATCGACCAGATGCGCGACCAGCCCGTGCGGCGTCTCGCTGGCCAGCCCGCCATCGGGGCGCGCCTTGCCGCGCGGGGTGCGCAAGGCGACGTGCAGATAGGCCTCGCTCATGCCGGGGCTCTCCACGCGCTGGGGGGCTGAAAGGCGAACAGGCCGGGCGGCGCGGCAATCACGGCGGGGATGGCGTTGATCGCCACCGCGACGGTCGCATCGGTCAGCGCGCGCGACGGCGGCGCGGTCGGATCGGATTCGGTAATGTCCATGGTCAGATGGATATTGGGCCGCCCCTCGATGCGCACATCCCAATGCCCGCGCCCGCCCTCGTGCAGCCCGGGATCGGCGGTCCACAGGATCGACAGGGTGAAGCGCGCGCCGCACGCATAATGCGCGGTCCAGCGCCATTCGGTCGCGGCAACCGTACCCCTGGGGATGGTCCCTGCCGGAATGACGATATCCGCTGGGGCAAGCGTGAGCTGATGATCCGGGTCGATTCGTTCGACCGATGTACCCATCTGGTAGCCAGCGAACACCAGCACCTCGGAAAACAGCGCGCGATACAGTTCGGCCAGCGGGCCGGTGCGGATGTCGCGGACGGCAGGATCGCTGCCCAGCCCCATCAGTTCGAACACGAAGGCGGCGCTCGCCATGGCCGAAGCATCGACCGTTTCGCTGACCCGGATATGCTCGACCTCGACCGACATGGCGGTGGCGGCGAGCGCGATGCGTTCGACGATCATGCCAGGGCTGACCCCGACCCCCGCCAGCGTCGCCCCGCCCTCGATCGCGGCGCGGTGCAGCCGTTCGGCATAATCCGGCCCTTGTGCAGCAGGCCAGTGGAAGCCGGCGGTGGAGATCACATTCTTGCCCGATCGCAGCAGCGCCTCGACATCCGGCACCAGCGCGTCATAGGGCAAGGTGATGCGCGGCGTGTGGATCACGACATCGGCGTCCGTTGCCAGCGTCTGCGCCAGGTCGTTCGTCGTCAGCACCCCGGTCAGCGGACGCCGGGCGATCTCGCCGGCATCCTTGCCCGCCTTGTCTGCCGAATAGACATGCACGCCCGCCAATGTCAGCGCGGGATCGTTGATGATCCGGCGCAACGCGGTGCGCCCCATCGCGCCGGTCGCCCATTGAATGACATTGCAGGTCATGCCCGCCCTCCCCTTCTGCCGTCTCTTCTGGAAGCCGAATAATCGCACTCCGCGCCGCAGCTCTGGCTTGCCTTGGGCTTAGGTATCTTTATGAAAGTTGTAAAGCACAGACAGGAGAGAGCGATGTTTCTGACCCCGGCAGAGAGGATTGCGGACTATCAGGCGCGCGGCTGGTGGGAGGGGAAAAGCGTCGATGCGCTGTTTTGCAAAGCGGTGGCCGAACGCGGCGACGCGCTGGCGCTGGTCGATCCGCTTAACCGCGACACGCTCGACGGATGCGCGCCCGAACGGCTGAGCTGGACCGAACTCGATGCCAGGGTCGACACGATGGCCGCCGCGCTGATCGAACTGGGGCTGAAGCGCGACGACGTGGTCTGCGCACAGCTGCCCAACACCGTCGATGCGGTGATCCTGTTCCTCGCGGTCGCGCGGCTGGGGCTGATCATCAGCCCGATCGTGATGCAGTATCGCGAGCATGAGCTGGGCCATATCCTCTCGCTCACCGATGCCCGCGCCTTCGTCACCGTGCCCGCCTTTCATGGCCATGACTATGCAGCGATGGCGGCGGGACTGATCGCCCAGCGCCCCGGCATGATGCTGCTGACCATGGGAGCGGCTGAGCATGGCGCCGACCTCAAGGCCCTCGCTGCCAGTGCCGATCCGGCGAGCGTCGCTCCCTGGTGCGCCGCGCATCCGGTGCAGGGCGGCGAGGTGCTGACCATCTGCTGGACCTCCGGCACCGAGGCGCGGCCCAAGGGCGTGCCGCGCGATCACAACCATTGGCTGCTCAACGCTAAGGTGGTCGTCTGGGGCACCGGCATGCAGCCGGGCGATGTACTGCTCAACCCCTTTCCGCTGGTCAATATCGCCTCGATCGGCGGGCTGATGCTGCCCTGGCTCGAGGTGCGTGGCACGATGGTGCTGCACCATCCGTTCGACCTAGGCGTGTTCCTGAAGCAGATCGCGGCCGAGCGCGTCACCTATACCATCGCCCCGCCTGCGGTACTGACCGCCTTGCTCAAGCAGCCGCAGATCGCCGCGTCGGTGGACCTGTCCTCACTGCGCGCGATTGGCAGCGGATCGGCTCCGCTCACGCCTTGGCTGATCGAAGGCTGGGCAGAGACGCACGGGATCGAAATCTGCAACATCTTCGGATCGAACGAGGGCATGGCTCTGATGTCCTCGCCCGGCGACGTGCCCGACCGGGCCGAACGCGCGCATTATTTCCCGCGTTTCGGCGCCGAAGGAGTGGAGTGGGACAGCCCCGTCTCTGCGGTCATGCGCACGAGGCTGGTCGATCCCGATACCGGCGCGATCATCACCGAGCCGGGCCAGCCCGGCGAGATGCACATTGCAGGCGGCACGGTCATCTCGGGCTATTGGCGCTCGCCCGAGCTCAATGCGGCGAGCTTCGACGGCGAATGGTTCCGCACCGGCGACCTGTTCGAGATCGCGGGAGATGGCGCGCTGTCGCGCTTCTACCGTTTTGTCGGACGCTCGAAGGAGATCATCGTGCGCGGCGGGGTGAACATCTCCCCGGCGGAGATCGACGAGCTGCTGGTCAGCCTGCCGGGTGTGCGCGAGGCGGCGAGCGTTGGTATTCCCGATGCCGATCTAGGCGAGCGGATTGCGGTCGCGGTGGTGGTCGATGACGGCGTCACCCCGCCCGATGTTGCGGCGGTCGGCGCGCATCTCGCAGCGGCGGGCGTGGCGGTGTTCAAGCGGCCCGAGCGGCTGGTCGTTCTGCCCGCATTGCCGCGCAACGCGATGAACAAGGTAGTGCGCGCCGATCTGCGCGCGGCGGTGCTGGCGGCGCTGGAGAGTTAGGCGGCGCTCAGGCCGCCGTCGCCATCATCCGTTCGCGCCGCGCTGCCCGCTCGCGCAGCGCTTGCTTGTCGCGCTCCAGCACCTCGCGCTCAACCCAGTGCGAGTGCGTGCCGCTGCTGATCTTGTGCGGCAGCGCGATGCGGCAGATGGGGCCATCGGCAAAGCGCTTGCAGTCGATGATGATGCACTCGGACGTGCCCTGGTTCTCGTCGATCACAAAGCTCACCAGATAGCCGTCATCCTCGTCCTCTGCTCCCACGCGCGGGGCGAACGGCGCTTCGGAGGCATAGCGGCCCTCGGGCAGCGTGATCGTGGTCGATTCGCCGGTTTCCAGGTCGTGCTTGACGAAGCCGTTGAACAGGAACCAGCCGGGCCTGGTCGTGGTCGAATAGGCATAGCGATAGGGCTGCGCCAGATAGCGCTGGTTGATCATGCCGAATTCGACCAGCTGATCGCCCAGCGACTGCTCGCGCGTCTCGCCGGTCCGCAAGTTGAACCGCCAGCGGTGGAGCGTGGGCCGGAAGCTGTTCTCGTCGATATGCGCCATCATCGCGCCCAGCCCGCCATCGTGCGGCAGCGGATCGGGCGTGGGATTGTTCTGGAAATAGCCGTCGAGCACCACCTCGTCGCCCTCTTCCCAGGCGTTCAACCAGTGCAGCACATAGGTCGGCGCGGCATCGAACCAGCGGATGTCGCTGGGGTCGTTGCGGTTCACCAGCGCGAAGCGTGAGGGCAGATCGTGCAGCCGCACCGCATGGATATTGTGTTCGAGCAGCGCCTCGTCCCAGAAGACCGGGAAGTCGTTGAGGATCGCCCAGTTCTCACTGAACGCCATGTCGTGCGGCAGGCGCGGCCCCGGCAGCGGCACCGGCGTGTAGCTCTTGAGCCTGCCGTCGGCATCGACCACGCCATAATGCATGTACGGCGCGTGCTTCGAATAGTTGAAGAACAGCAGTTCGCCGGTGCGCTCATCCACCTTGGGATGCGCCGAGATCCCGTCGATCGGCACCCAGGGCGCGGGGCCCAGCTGCTCGAGCGTTTCGGGGTCCATCACATAGCCCTCGCCGCACTGGTAGAAGGTGGCGATCGCCTGGCCAGCATGGACGATGATGTCGGTCGAGGCGCTGTCCTTCAGGCTGCCATGCGCGCCGAAACCGGGGCGGCGCGACAGGCTGGGCTTGTCCTGCAGGCCGCCCCAGAGCGATCCGCCCGCCTCCTGCTCCGCCTGGAAGCAGCGCGAGCGGACGAAACGGTTGCGATAATGCGCCTTGCCGCGGCGGAAATCGATCTGGTGGATCATCCCGTCGCCATCAAACGGATGATATTTGCCCAGCGGCTGGTGGATCTGGTTTTCGGTGTTGCGGAGATAAATGCCGTCGAGATCTTCCGGTATCGCGCCTTCGATCACCTCGAGGTCATAGGCGTTGACCTCTTCGTGCTGGGGTGTCCAGGCTCCGGTCAGATACGGGTGGTTGCTCGGCTGCAATGTGCTGCGGATCGCGGGCAGCCGCTCAATCTTCATGACCATGTCCTCGCCTCTTCCCTGGCTTTTTCGAATGTGTTCCCCGGATAGCAGAATGGTCTGGTTACGCAAGTCTCTTTGCGATACACCGTGCATGCAGGCCGGGATCACCGGCCGCATCAACCGGAGGATGCCATGACGAAATTCCGTATCGCCGCGAGCATGTTCGTGGCCGTTGCAGGGCTGATGCTGCCCGGCGCGGCTGCGGCCGAAACCGCCCCGGCACCCGCCGCCCCCAAGGAGAGCACCATGACCGACCCCAAGATTGCCGTTGTCGAGAAGATGATCGACGCCTGGAACCGCCGCGACTGGAAGCTGGTGGGCGATCTGTTCGCCGAGGATGGCGTGCTGCATTCGATGATGATCGAGCCGGTCAACGGCCGCCCCGCCATTGCCGAGCGGATCAACGCGCTGGGCGCGGGCATCGAGAGCATCACGCTGCACATTCACAATATCGGCCGCATCGGCGATGTCGTCGTGATCGAGCGGACCGACGAGTTCGTGTACAAGGGCCATCACGGCAAGGTGCCGGTGGTCGGAATCCTCGAGGTCGAGGGCGATCATGTGAAGGTCTGGCGCGAATATTACGACCGCGCCGAGCTGCTGCGCGAAATGGGCATCGGCGAAGAATTTCACAAACCCGCTGCGGCGCATTGAATAACAAGGGCATGCCGGAGCGAAAGGCTCGACGTATCGCTCCGGCGTGCTTATTGTGGTGGGCGTGACTGTTGAACCACAACTCATTCGTACCTGCTCGATCTGGCGGGCGCTCGAAGTGGTGGGCGATGCGCCCACGGTGCTGGTGATCGAGGCGATTTGGCTGGGCACCCGCCGCTTCGATGCGCTGCGCAAGCGCACCGGCCTGCTGAAAGCGTTGCTCAGCGACCGGCTCAAGCGGCTGATCGCCAATGGCATGATCGAGAAATGCCTGAGCAGCGACGGCGGCAACCGGCACGAATATGTGCTGACGCAAAAGGGTCGCGATCTCTACTGGACCTCGCTGATGCTGCTGCGCTGGGAACAGCGCTGGGGCGCGGGCCGCACCAAGCTGCGCGTCGAACTGACGCACAAAAGCTGCGGCCATGTGTTCGAGCCAGAGCCCGCATGCAAGGCGTGCAACCAGACGATCGATGCGACGCAGATGGAATGGGAACCCGGCCCCGGCGTCGGCATGATGGAGCCGGTCTATTCGCGCCGCCGCCAGCAGCGCGAGACGACCGAAAGCGCGGCGACCCTGTTCGATGAGGCCGCGCGGATCATGGGCGACCGCTGGGCTAGCCTGATCATGCGGTCGATCTTCACCAACATCAACCGGTTCGACGACATCCGCCGCGACACCGCGATCGCCACCAACATCCTCGCCGAACGGCTCGCCTGGCTGACCTCGATCGGCGTGATCCGGCAGGAGCAATATATCGAAAGCCCGCCGCGCTTCGAATATCGCCTGCGCCGCAAGGGCGTCGATTATTACCCGGCGCTGCTGATGCTGATGATGTGGGGCGACAAGTATTTCTGCTCGCCCAACGGCCCGCCGGTGCTGCTCACCCACCGCAATTGCGGCCACAGGCTCGAACCCCAGGTGGTCTGCTCGCACTGCCGCGAACCGCTCGAGGCACATGAGGTCGATTTCCGGCTGATCGAGGTGGCGGGCGATGCGGCGGAGGAGCGCCAAGCGGTTTCGGCGTAAAGGCACTGCTCTGGCTTCATTTCTTATCGTCACCCCCGCGCAGGCGGGGGTGTGGATTCACGTTTGAAGTGCAACACTGGTTTGAATGTCATGGAATGCCTCTTCGGGTGTTCGGAAGTCCAGGCATTTTCTGGGCGTGGCATTGTATCGGTTTGCTATGGCCTGGATGTCGTCGTCGGTGAGAGTGGCGATGTCGGCTTTGCGCGGCATGGATCGCCTGAGTCTGCCGATGGCGTTTTCGACCCCGCCCTTCTGCCAGGGTGATCGCACATCGCAGAAGAAGGTCTGGATATGGGTTTGGGCGGCGATCTGGTGATGGTGAGCGAACTCTGAACCATAGCACATTGGGAAGCTGCCGCTCAGAAGCGGCATTCGCCTTGATGGAACCAAGGGCGCGTAGCGCCCGCAGGCTTCATCAAGGCGGTCATGACCGGCCAGCAGGTCTCTAAAGTGAAGTTGTCGACTCAACACTTTGGAGACTGACCGACCATGACCAAGCGTAGCTCTACTCCCGCCGACGCCGTGCTGGTAGCCATCGATATGTCCAAGCACCGTCAAGAGGTGCTGATCGAACGTCCGGAAGGCGGACGTCGACGACGCATGACAGTAATGGCGACCAAGGCTGACTACGATCGCCTCGCCGCGGATCTCGGAGATATCGAGCGTCCGATCATCGTCGGTTTCGAGGCGACCGGCAACTATCATCGCACCTTGGCGCACCGACTGCTGACCGCGGGTTTCGAGCTGCGCCTGATCTCATCGGTTGCTCTGGCTCGCACCCGCGAGGCGTTGCACAATGGCTGGGACAAGAATGACTCCAAGGACGCCCAGGTAATCCTGCACATGCTACGCATCGGGGCCACCCAGCGCTATGTCGATCCGCTCGCCGCCGGCGTCAACGATCTGCAGGAGATGTCGAAGACCCACGAAGCGATCTCGAAGGCCAAGACCCAGACCTGGCATAGGATACTCACGCACTACCTGCCGCTGTACTTCCCGGAGATCGAGCGCTTCGCCGGCAACAGCCGGTCCGACTGGTTCCTGGCCTTGCTCGAGCGCTTCCCAACCCCAGCCAGCATGACGGCGCTTGGCAAGGAGGCATTCACTCGCGAGGCCTGGTCACTGGTTGGCCGCAAGGTTTCCAAGGCCAGGCTAATCAACGACATCTACGAGACGGCCTGCGCCTCGGTGGCGCTGCCAGTCGCCGAGGACTCCGTCGCGATCACCATGTTCCGCATGGTGATCGCTCAAGCGCGAAGCCTGATCCGGCAGCGTGACGAGATCGAGCGAACCGCCCATGCCATGTTGAGCGACAACCGCGATTACCAACTTCTGCGCATGATCCCGGGGATCGGGCCGATCAACGCGCTGACCATCCTCGCCGAGGCTGGAGATCTTCGCCGGTTCGCCCACCACCGCCAGTTCCTCAAGTTCTGCGGGCTTGATCTCGCGACCTGCCAGTCCGGCACATTCCGGGGGCGAACCAAGCTCTCCAAGTATGGCAACGCCAGGCTCCGCCGCACATTCTGGATGGCCGCCCAGGTCGCCGTTCGCCAGCGCGACAACAGCTTTCGCGACAAGCTTGCTCGCTACGTGGCAGGCCATGGCAAGGACCCTGATCGCCGCCGCAAGGCGATGACTGCACTCACCGCGAAGATGGCGCGCGTCGCGCATGCCGTCATCAAAACGGGAACCGAGTACCGCCCGTTCCTCGAACGGGCGGACACCAGATGGAAGGACCCCTCTCTGCTGTGCCGTGAGGGCGCTACGGCGACCCTGTAGATAATGTTCGGGCCTTCCATCTGGCATCCGCATCTCATTTTAAGGACGGTGAGGACCACGACCTGCGCGGCCGCTGGATCCTGTGTTTGCTATGGCCGAGAGCGCATTCCTTGACGATGGAAGCCATCTGGATCAGAACACTACCAGCGCCGATCGCGATCGGCGCACCGAGACCTGCTGGCCGTTTTCTGCCGCTGCCTCCCGACCTAGGACGTTGTCGCTGACCACCGTATGCGGCTTGCCGCGGCTGCCCATCAGGCTGGTCAGTTCCCGCGCCACCCGAGCACCGGACAGGGACGTATCGGCCACCAGCGCCAAGCACTCCCGCGTGTAGTCATCGACCACGCACAGGATGCGGAAGCGCCGACCGCAGATCAGGCTGTCAGAGACGAAGTCGAGCGACCAACGCTGGTTCGGACCATCGGGCAGCACCATCGGCCTGCGCGTGCCCAGAGCCCGTTTCCGACCACCACGGCGACGCACGCGCAGCCCTTCCTCACGGTAGATGCGCAACAGCTTCTTATGGTTGGGCGCTATGCCCTCCCGCGCCAGCAGATAGCCCAGACGGCGATAGCCGAACCGGCGACGCTCTGCCGCCAGCTCACGCAGCCGTTGGCGTAGCGCCCCGTCATCCGGCCTCGTCGGCTCGTAACGGATCACCCTGCGGCTCACACCAACCAGTGCACACGCCCGACGCTCGCTCACCCCGTGATGCTCCCGGGCATGGGCGACGGCTTCCCGCTTAGCGCCGGGCGTTACCATTAATGGGATGACCCGCCCTGTCCTTCCATCCACAGTCGAGCGATCAAGAAGGAGGATGCAATGAGCATACGGAACAAGCCAAGAGATGCAGCCGTGTTCGGCATCGACATCGGCAAGACGGTCTTTCACGTCGTCGGCCTCGATGCTTCTCACGCACCGATCCAGAAAGCCACCTTCAGACGGGAGACGTTGCTGCAGTTCTTTGAGCGTGCGTCGCCGGTGTTGGTCGGGATGGAAGCGTGTCCCGGTTCGCAGTGGCTTGCGCGCAAACTTCAAGCGATGGGTCACATTGTGCGGATCGTGCCGGCACAGTTCGTGAAGCCGTTCGTGAAGTCGAACAAGAACGATATCATCGACGCCGAAGCCATCGCAGAAGCGGTAACCAGGCCGACGATGCGCTTCGTGGAGATCCGGTCGCCGGAACAGATTGACCTGCAGGCTCTGCACCGCGTCCGGGACAGGATGATCGCTCATCGCACGCGACTGATCAGTCAGATGCGCGCCTTTTGCCTGGAATACGGCATCGCAATCCACCAAGGTGCCGGCAAGTTCAAAGCCGACATGCCACGGGTGCTCGGGGATATGGACAATGAGCTCACGCCCGCCATGCGCCGAATGCTGACTGAGGTATTCGGGGAACTCGGCGATCTCGAACAGCGCATCGCCGCCATGAACCGCGAGATCGAAGCTATCGCAGCGCGCAGCGATACGGCCCGTCGCTTAATGACTGTACCCGGTGTCGGCCCACTGGGGGCCACCGCCTTGCTTGCATCGGCCGGCACGGGGCGTCAGTTCCGCAAAGCTCGCGATCTGGCGGCATGGCTTGGGCTCGTGCCGCGGGAGTACTCTACTGGGGGCAAAACGAGGCTGCTCGGCATCAGCAAACGTGGCAACAAGTACCTCCGGCGCATGATCATCCACGGAGCTAGATCCTGCGTGACGCATCTCGACCGAAGCCGGGACCGCCTGGGGCCATGGCTTGATGGGCTGGAACGCCGAATGCATAAGAACAAGGTCACCGTCGCCTTGGCAGCCAAGATCGCCCGCATCTTGTGGGTCGTGCTGACGAAGCCCGGTGCCAGTTACGAGCGGAGGGATCCAGCCTTCGGCTGATCTGGACCGCTACAGACTGCGAGGTTCGTGAGCGTGATGACGAAACAGTTGACCTGCGTATCGTAAGCTCCGTCAAAAAAACGGGCTACCAGCCCGAAGCATTTATCCGAGAACGATACGCGCGGATCTCATCAAGGCCTGGCCGCAACAGCGGTCCACTCGCGAGAGGCCGGATACATTTGTGCAGACTGGCACCGTCACCACCGATCGACCCTTGCATGGACAGGGCGGGTCATACATTTTTTGATGCCAGATCCTTCAACACGGCATTGTCCAGCATGGCCTCGGCCAGCAGCTTCTTCAGCCGGGAGTTCTCCTCCTCGAGCGACCGCAGCCGCCGGGCCTCAGACACATCCAGACCGCCGAACTTCGACTTCCACTTGTAAAAGGTGGCCGAGCTGATCCCGTGACGGCGGCAAACCTCCGCCGTCGCCATCCCAGCTTCCTGCTCCTTCAAGATCGCAATGATCTGCTCTTCGTTGAACCTGCTTCGCTTCATATCGTCCGACTCCTTGCGTCAGACTCTACCAAAAAGCGGTCACATTTCAGGGGAGCACGTCAGACATAGTCGAGATCGGTGGCCATATCGGCGTGGTAGAAGAAATTACGCTGCGGAGCGTTCGCCTGCGCGATTACTATGGCAACGTGATTTTCGTGCCATGCGGGAACATTACCAATGTCGTGAACATGACCATGGAATATTCCAGGTCGGTGATCGATGTCGGTATCGCCTATCGCGAAAAGACTGACGAGGCGTTGGACATTATGCACAGCGTTGCCTCGCAGATGGCTCAGGATCGGGCCTTTACAGACCGCATCATTGATGAGCCCGAGATTGTCGGTGTGGAAGCGCTCGGTGACAGTGCCGTCACATGTGGACCGGCGTGCAAAAGGGACCCCGTTAGCGGGGTGATCGGCGTCTAAAAGGGACCCCTCATTCCGATGGTGTAGCGGGCCGCCTGGTATTTCAGGTGGCGAGATCGGG
>Ga0181595_10001784_pt1 | contig 22593 bp, 17 predicted proteins | sample 041ome_7_FD_145604 | JGI IMG/M metagenome (GOLD analysis project Ga0181595, IMG submission 145604) | Coastal salt marsh microbial communities from the Groves Creek Marsh, Skidaway Island, Georgia - 041401AS metaG (spades assembly) | ecosystem: Environmental > Aquatic > Marine > Intertidal zone...
GGCGGCGGGGAGACGCATTTCCCCGACGCGAACGTCACGATCACGCCGCGCGGGGGCGACGCGATCCTGTTCGAGAACCTGCGACGCGACGGCAGTCCCGATCCCGCGACCCGCCACGCCGGACTGCCCGTCACGCGCGGGGTCAAGTGGCTCGCCACGCGGTGGATTCGCGCGCGGGCGGTTGATTCGTGGGTGCTACCTTAGCTTCTCATACATGCCTACACACCAACATGTCGTGGTGTATACAGTCTGACATGACTACAAGAACCGCTCGCCCGCGTGGTCGCGGAAGCCGTCGTGTTCGCGCACGTAGGCGGCGAGGATGTCGAGCGATTTGTGGCGGCTGACCTCGCGCATCTTGAAGATGTTGGCGCCGGGCTGGCGCGCCGCCTCGGTCAGGAAACCCGAGCGCAGCGAGTGGCCGGCGAACAGCGCGGGATCGAGCCCGGCGTCGCGCGCGCGCGCCTTGACCACCAGCGCGACGCTCTGCGCGCTGAGCGCGGCGGGCTGGACACGGTCCTCCTGCCACGCACGTAGCGCGCGACCATCGGCGTCGCGGATTATCTCACCCGCGGCATCGCGCTTTGCCACGCGGACCTCGGCCAGCTTGCGGAAGATCGGGCCATCGGTGACGCGCGACACGCGCAGCCATTCGAGCAGCAGCGCCTTGGGGCGGATGCGGCGTCCCTCGAGGATCGCGATCCACGCGCCCCGGCCCGCCTGATCGGTCTTCGAGCGCGCGACGAAGATGCGCAGCCCCTCGGGCACGAAATGCACGTCGGTGAAGGTGAGCGCGACCAACTCCGAGCGGCGCAGTGCTGCCGCCATGCCGATTGCGAGCAGCGCGCGGTCGCGCACGCTGCGCACGTCGTCGCCGGTGATCGCGGCGAGCATGCGACCCAGCCGCTCGCCGTCCGCCGCCTGTTTCTGCTCGGGCCGCGTGCCGTGCGTGTTGCGGATGCCGGCAAAGGCGCGGCGCAGGTAATGCCCGCCATCCTGCTCGCCCGGCGGCAGATGCCCTGCTTCCTTGTGCCGGTCGTTGATCGCGGCGAGGTAGCGCGACAGCGTGGAAAGCCGCTTGGGCGCGCGCGGCGGATCAGCCGCGGGGTCGCCTTCCTTCATCGCGGTCATGAACAGGATCACGGTCGCCGGGGTCGCTGGCAGCGGCGACAGCGCGTGGCGCGCGCACCAGTCGGTGAACTGCGCCCAGTCGGCGGCATAGGCACGCCTGGTCGCGGGGCTGCGCGCGGCTTCTATATACGCGCGCGCGCGCGAAGCGTGACGCGCGAGCTCGACCGACACGTCGCGCGCGTGGACGAGTGCCAGCGCGTGCTGGTCGGTCGCGCCGGCATCGTCAGCGTCGCGCATCGATACATCCCCCTTGGCGGCGACGCGCAGGAACGGTGCGCGGTGCTGCGGTATGGGCATCCTAACCGCAGTTTTGGCCCGCAAACAGCCGTATTCGATAATAAGGCATTATCGCTATTCGTGATCCGCAGTGTTCGACTTTGTTGGGTGTGGTCGGCTAAAGCGTGCTCCGACCAGCTGACCCACTTTTCTCGTCATCCCGGACTTGATCCGGGGTCTCGCTTTTCGAATTGGCGGAAGAAGGCAGCGGGATCCCGGATCAAGTCCGGGATGACGGTGGGTCAAACCGTCGGGAACTCCTCGGGCCGGAAGGTCGCGCGGGACATCCGACAACGCGCATGCCGATCTGCTGCGAACGGTGTTGATCGTGACTGGTCATAGAGCCCCACCCGGTTGCGGCGCTAACTACCATATGCCGTGGTGCGGACAGGTGCGCGTTGCTGGTACATCATGCTCAATTCATCCGTGCGAAAATACCAGGAACGATCATCCCTAACATAGGTTGATGCGTCCGAAGCGGGTGCATTGCGCATCCGTAACGGCTTTGATCGGCGCGTCGCTCGCGTCCGCGTGATTGCTCACGCGGGCGAGGCGTGGGCGCGCCGAATGGCGAGGAATGGCGCATGAACAAGAACGAACTCCACGGCGGGGCTCGCTATCTGGGCGGCAAGGTCGAGAAGGCGGTCGGCGACGCGGTCAATAGCCGCGAATGGCAGGTCGACGGCGTGGTCGATCAGGTCGCGGGCGGTGCGGAGAACCTTTACGGCCGCGCGCGCTCGGGTGCCGAGGATGCGGCGGACGCCGCGCCCGGTTTCGTCGACGCGGCGAAGGAACGGTTCGCCGACACACGCCACACACTGGGTGACGCAGCCGCGCGCGTGAGTGACCGCGCGCACGACGTCGCGGACCGCGCGAGCGATCGTGCGCACGATGCGGCGGACCGTGCGGGTGCGGTCGCCGGACGCGGTGGTCGCGCGGCGAATGCGGCGGTGGCGAACAGCCCCGCGGTGTGGGCAATCGGGGCCGCGGTCGGGGGCTATCTGCTCGGCTGGCTGATCCACGGCGAGCGCGCCTGATCCAGGCATGGCCGCGTCGCTGACATCACTGCGCGAAACCGCGGATCTGCGCCACCTGCGCCAGATCATCGCCGGGCTCGACGAGGGCGTGATCCTGATCGATCCCGACCAGACCTTGCTGTGGGCGAACGACGCCGCGCTCAAGATGCACGGCGTGTCGTCGCTCGAGGAGCTCGGGCACGACGTCGACGATTATCGCCGGCGGTTCCAGCTGCGCTACCGCAACAACAACCGCGTCGCGGCCGACGATTACCCGATCGAGCGCGTCGTCTCGGGCGACAGCTTCTCGGAGGTCGTCGTCGAGGTGACGGTCGCGGGCGAGGAGGAACCGCGCTGGGTCCACCAGGTCCGCAGCCTGGTGCTGAACGACCGCGACGAGGACGCGCCGACCTGCGTCGTGCTCGTCATCCAGGACGTGACCGCGCAGTACGAGGCGGAGGACCGGTTCGAGCAATCGTTCAACGCCAATCCTGCACCCGCCGTCATCTGTCGGCTCGCCGACCTGCGCTTCGTCAAGGTGAACGACGGTTTCCTAGAGATGACCGGTTTCGCGCGCGACACGGTGCTGAGCCGCACCGTGTACGACATCGACGTGCTGCGCGAGGCGGACCGCCGCGATCTCGCCAAGGCGCGCCTCGCCGAGGGCGCGACGATCCCGCAGATGGAGGCGCGGCTGGAGTTGGCAGGGGGCGGCACCAAGCTGGTGATCGTCGCCGGGCAGCCGATCGAGCTGTGCGACGACCCGTGCATGCTGTTCACCTTCGCCGACCTGGAACCCCGGCGTCAGGCGGAGGAAGCGCTGCGCCACAGCGAGGAACGCTTCACCCGCACGTTCCAGATGGCGCCCGTCGCGATGGCGATCGGCGCGCGCGACGGCCATGTCCTGTGCGAGATCAACGCGAGCTTCACCCAGCTGACCGGTTACGGCGCGCCCGCGATCATCGGCCGCTCGCTGAGCGACGTCGGATTGTGGGCGGGCGCGGACACCGGGCCCGCGATCGAGCGCGCGATCGAGCAGGGCGAGGATTTGCGCGGGCACGAGGCAAGAATTGCGACGCGCGAGGGCGGGCACATCGACTGCCTCGTCTCGACCGAGGCGTTCACGCTGAACGGCGACGAGTGCCTACTGTGGGCATTCCAGGACATCACGCAGCGCAAGGCAACCGAGCTCGAACTGGTCGAGGCGATCGAGGCGGTGATGAAGGATACGAGCTGGTTCAGCCGCTCGATCATGGACAAGCTCGCCCGGTTGCGCGCGCCGCAGCCCGACGAGCGCGGCGCCTCGATCGACGATCTGACCCCGCGCGAACGCGAAGTGCTGGCGCTGATCTGCCGCGGGCTCGACGACAAGAGCATCGCGCGCGCGCTGGGCGTGTCGGGCAACACCGTGCGCAACCACGTCGCACGCATCTACGCCAAGATCGGCGTCAACCGCCGCACCGCCGCAGCCGCCTGGGCCCGCGCGCGCGGTTTCGACGGCGAACGCTTGCTCGCCCGGGAGAATGCCGCGTGACCGAACCCACCCCCACACCGCCCGCGGCGAACGCTGCCAAGGACCCGGAGGTGCGCGAGGCCAAGGGCGCGGCGCACGAGGCGATCGGCAAGCTGCTGGGCGACGACCAGGCGGTGCGCGACGGTCGCAGCGAGCAGCGTGAAGCCGGGACAGGGGCCGGAACAGGGGCCGGAACAGGGGCCGGTGCCAACAATGACGCAGCAGGGGAAGATGCCCCTCGCGCGACAATATCCAAAACAGAACAGGAGTGAACATGGCGACGAATGTAACGGGGACCCACGCGGGCTATGCCGCGGTGGACGACGTGGTGGCGACGCGCACGCGCGCGCGGCTGTCGTGGGGCGCGATCTTCGCGGGCGTGGTGATCGCGGTCGCGGCGCAGTTGCTGCTCGGCATCCTGGGCACCGGCATCGGGCTGTCGATGGTCGACCCGACCGAAGGCACGACCCCGGGCGCGGCGGGCTTCGGCATCGGCGCGGGAATTTACTGGCTCATCACCACGATCATCGCGCTGGGCGCGGGCGGTTATGCCGCGGCGCGCGTGTCGGGCGTGACCGAGCGGTTCGACGCGCTGGTCCACGGGCTGGTCGTGTGGGGCGTGACGCTGATCCTGACCTTGTACCTGCTCACCTCCGCGGTCGGCGGGATCATCGGCGGCGCGTTCCGCACCGTCGGCACGGTGGCGGGCGCGGCGGGCTCCACCGTCGGTGCGGCCGCGCGTGCGGCGCCGCAGGCCGCGTCGGTCGCTGGCATCGACCAGAACGACATCCGCCAGGAAGCGTCCGACTATCTCTCCGATGCGCCGAGCGACCCCGCGCAGATGACGCCCGAGCAGGCGCAGAAGGAAGTCGCCAAGCAGCTACCCGCGCTCGCGCGTGGTGGGGCCGAGGGCCAGCGCGCCGAGAGCCGGATCGTCGACATCGTCGCCGCGCAGCGCAAGATCAGCCGCGCGGAAGCGCAGGCGCAGGTGAACCAGGCCAAGCAGCGCTTCGTCCAGACCAAGAACGAGGCGATCGAAACCGCGAAAAAGGCGGCCGACGCGGCCGCGGGTGCGGCGTCCAAGACCTCGTTCATCATCGTGCTCGCGCTGCTGATCGGCGCAGGCGCAGCCGCCTTCGGTGCGACCGCGGCGACACGTCGCCGTCCGCACTGAGTACCTGGCGGCGGGGCGGCGTACCAGCCCCGCCGTTTCTTACCTGAGGAGGTTTCCATGAAGAAGATCATGCTCGCAACCGGCCTGACCGCGATGCTGGCGCTCGCCGCGTGCAACACGATCAACGGCGCCGGCCGTGACCTGAAATCGGCTGGCGACGCCGTGTCCGACGCGTCGGGCAAGGACGGCAAGTAACACCCATTCCACCGGGCCGGAGGTGTACGCACCCCCGCCCTCCCCCTCTAGCGGGTCCCCGCCTGCCCGGTGGGATCACGCCCGGATGCCGGTTCGATGCGAACCGGCGTCCGGGCGTGTTTTCGTTGGCGGATCGTCGGCCTCGCGCCGTACCTATACGTCTATATGTCGACATGTCGTGCCGTCGATCAAGACGCGTTTACGGCGATGAGCGCTGATCACGGCATGATCCGCAACCGAACCCCATCCGCGCTCGTTCGGTGTCTTGTCAGCTATTTAACTCCCCTCCAGACCGGACGAACCAGCATGAAACTTCAAGGCAAGACCATCGCGATCCTGATCGCGCCGCGCGGCACCGAGGAGCCCGAATTCGCGAAACCCAAGGCCGCGGTCGAGCAGGCCGGCGGGCAGGTCACCGTCATCAGCCTGGAGACGGGCGAGGCGGAGACGTGCAACAACGACCTCGATCCGGGCCAAAAGTTCACGGTCGACAAGGCGATCGGCGACGTGTCGGCTGACCAGTTCGACGGGCTCGTCATCCCGGGCGGCTGCGTCGGCGCGGATAAATTGCGCGGGTCGGACAAGGTGGTCGCGTTCGTGCGCGATTTCTTTGCCGCGAAGAAGCCGGTCGCCGCGATCTGCCACGCGCCCTGGACGCTGATCGAGGCCGATCAGGTGCGCGGGCGCACGCTGACCTCCTACCCGACGCTCCAGACCGACATCGAGAATGCGGGCGGCAGCTGGGTCGACCAGGAGGTCGTCGTCGACCAGGGCCTGGTCACCAGCCGCAACCCCGATGACCTGCCCGCCTTCTGCGCCAAGCTGGTGGAGGAATTCTGCGAGGGCAAGCATGACGCCCAGGCAGAGAATGCGTGATGGCGCGCTTCTCCGACAAGGTCGTCGTCATCACCGGTGCCGCCTCGGGCATCGGTGAGGGCGCGGCGCGCCGCTTTGCCGAGGAAGGCGCGACATTGGTGCTGGGCGACATCGACAAGGGCGCGCTCGACAAGCTGGCGGGCGAGCTGGGCGGCACGGTCGAGATCTATGACACCGACGTGTCCGACCGCGCGGCGTGCGAGGCGTTGGTCAAGGCCGCGGTCGACCGCTTCGGGCGGATCGACGTGCTGGTCAACGACGCCGGCGTCGACCATCTGGGCAAGGTCGACGAGGGTGATTTCTCCGAATTCACTAAGGTGATTGAGACCGACCTTTACGGCGTCGTCCACATGAGCCGCGCGGCGATTTCGCATCTGCGTGCATCCAAGGGCTGCATCGTCAACATCTCGTCGGTGTCGGGACTGGGCGGCGACTGGAACCACAGTTTCTACTGCGCGGCGAAGGGTGCGGTGAGCAACTTCACCCGCGCGCTGGCGATGGACGAGGCGAAACACGGCGTGCGCGTCAACGCGGTCAATCCGTCGCTCACCTACACGCCGCTGACCGCCGGCATGAAGGAACAGCCCGAGCTGATCGCCAAGTTCGAGGAGCGCATCCCGATGGGCCGCGGTGCCGAGCCCGCCGACATCGCCGGCGCGATCGCGTTCCTGGCGAGCGAGGACGCGCATTTCGTGACGGGCGTCAACCTGCCGGTCGACGGCGGGCTGACCGCGTCGAACGGCCAACCACCGCTGTCGTGACGGTCGGGGCGTGATATGCGGGGGCGGGCGGCGCGCCTGCCCCTTTCGCTTCGAGTAGCGGGTTCGGTGCGGTAGCTGGGATGAGTGCCTCGTGGGGTCACACCAACTGGGGCGTGGCGTGGTTGGTAGAGAATGTCTGCTTTCGGTGGAAAGCGGACATCGATTGATCAGGTCTGGCTAAGAACCCTCATACCGAGAAGGCATAACGCCGGTAGCGCAAGCGCTGTGGCGAAGCGCGCTCTGGTAAACTGGCGGAAGCAGAGAAAGCCTGCCGTCGCGGCAGTAATCAGCATCACGGGCTGAACAAGTAAGAATGATACCGTCAACCACCCGCGAGATGACTCTCCACCAGCCATCGCCATAGGAGAAACCAACGCAAGCATGACTGCCGTAACAAGGCGAGAGACAGATAGCAACGCTGCCGCGAGCGGAAGTACACGCCTAACGGTAAGCAAAACCAAGTCCTGTGTTGGCATCAACACTCCTCCGCTATCACGCTAACTCAAGTGCGATTACTTCACGTGGGCGGAAGAGAATTTTACCATAGGATGTGGTCGGTGATTACACCCGCTCTTACAAGAAGACCCAAGACGATCGCAACGCAGATGAAGGCACCATACACAGCAATGGCTCGGGTGCGGCTACGGTTGTCAGTTTGGTAGCTCATGCCTGTTCACCTCATCGCCTCGCTTGGCCGTGAAGGTGACCTATCTCGTGGATGTCCGCAATTGGGCGAAAGCGGACGTTCGCGTGGGTCGTTCTACCTAGCGGAAGGTCACGAAGGTCACGCCGATACGTGTGTGCGCGCGCGCGTTCTCGTGTTTGCGGTGTCAAAGAGCGGCGCCGGACCTGGCAGCGATGGGGCGTGTAGGACAGCCTGCCCGTGAGGACCGTCTCACCCGCGCGCCAGTGATTGATTATCTGAATCACCGCGATTTTCCGCTTTCGTTCCGCAGCTGCCCGACTCATAGAATCGTGCATGCCGATCGCGCGTGAGCATCGCTGGTTGTACCCGATCGACTGGCGCGAATTGTCCGCGTTCATCCGTTTCACGCGCGCGCGCGGGCGGTGCGAGCATTGCCGGCGACCGCACGGGCGCGCCGTCGTGCACCTGGGCGAGGGTTCGTGGTGGGACGAGGAGGCGACGCGCTGGCGTGACGGGCGCGGACGCGCGGTCCGCGGGCTCGCCGCCCCTGACGAGATGGCCGCGCACGCGCCGGGGCTCGCCGGGATCGGCGCGCCGCCCATGCTACGCATCACGCGCGTGGTGCTGGCGAGCGCGCATTTGAACCACGATCCGGGCGACAACCGCCCGCGTAATCTCGCAGCGCTCTGCCAGCGCTGCCACATGCGCCACGACGCGCGCGAGCACCGTCGGCGCCGCTGGCTGAACGCGTTCCGGCGCCGCGCGATGGGTGATCTGTTCGCCTAGGCGCCCTCTCGCGGCGACCCGCACGGCAGCGCGTAGAACCGGGTACGCTTCGCCACACAACCTGGGATCGTCGCGCTCATCATCCTCGCCCCGACGGTACCCGAAAAGAAACGGGCGGCGCATCGCTGCGCCGCCCGTTCTCTCAACCGCTGCCGGGGACGCTGCCCCGGCCCCTGCACGATCAGAAGTGGAAACCGACGGTGCCGCGCAGGCTGTGCCAGCGGAAATTGTCGTCCGAGCGAGCGATCGTCGTTCCCGCGGTATTGGGCGCGAGCACGAACGGGTTGTTCGCCGGGGCGTTGCCGCGCGTCACCGCGACGCGGTAATTGTCGTCATTGTAATCGTGATAGGTATATTCCGCGCCGATCGTGATGTTGCGCGTGATGAACTTCTCGACGCCACCACCGACGATATAGCCCCATTCCTTGTCGTTGCCGTTGCCGGCAAAGGCGTTGGCGCCGTTGCTGGTGGTGAAGCGGTGCTTGATGTTGGCGTAGCCCACACCGCCGGTGGCGTAGAACATGCCGGCGTTGGCGCCTTCACCGAACGCGACGCCCGCGCGCGCGCGCGCCGACGCTTCCCACTTCACCGCGCGCTCCATCGTGTAGAAGGCGGGCGTGGTGCTGAAGCCGGTGGCGTAATCCTTGATCTCGGTCTTGCCGAACTCACCCAGCGCGCCGAACACGAAGTTCCCGCGCTGGATGTCGAAGCCGACCCGGCCGTAATAGGACGCGCCATCGCGGTCCTTCGCGCAGCCCGCACCCGGCGTGGCCGCCAGCGCGCGGCCGTTGCAGAAGCCCGGCGAGAAGGCATCCGCGCCCGCTGCGGTCGAGACCTGGTCGGCGAACGTGCCGTCGCCGTTGCGGTCGAACAGCAGCCGCGAGCCACGATCGTTGCCCTGGATGTCGTAACCGCCCGAGGCCGCGACGTAGAGGCCGCTGAACGGTTGCGCATCCTCGCCGACCATGCCGTCCTGCGCGAACGCGCTCGGCGCGAGGCCGAGCGCCAGCACTGCTGCGGTCGTGGTGGACAGAAGCTTGATCATCGGTTTTCCCTTTCGCGGACGATTTGGGCTTCGGAACCACGACAACGTGCGGAAGTTGCGGCAGGTTAATGCTACAGTTTGTGTCTGTGCCATTCCTGCAACACTTCCGCGCAGCGCCATTCTACGTCACGACGGACCTCATGCGGGGATCGTGAACACCGACCCCGCGTCGACGCGCACGCCCGCGCCGGTGATGAAGCTCGCGCGTTCGGAGCACAGGAACGCGGCGACCGAGGCGACTTCTTCGGGGCGGCCGCGGCGGCCGAGTACCATGCCGGGGCGCTCCTCGGCGAGGAAGCTGTCGATCGCCTCGTCGAAGCTCGTGCCCTTCTCCGCCGCGCGCTTTTCCATCATCTTGTCGGTCATCGGCGTCGCGATGAACGCAGGGGACACGGTGTTGACCAGCACGTTGTCGGCCCCGTACGCCTTGGACAATCCCTTGGCCAAGCTCATGATTCCGGCCTTGGACGCGCAATAAGCGAGCTCGTCGACGTAGGGTTGCACCGCGTCCTCGGACGAGAACAGCACGATCCGGCCCCAACCCTTCGACCGCATCGCCGGGATCGCCTCGCGGCACATCCGCACCGCGCCCATCAGGTTGATGTCGAGCGTTTCCTGCCAACCGGCGTCGTCGACCTCGAGGAAGTCGCCCGTCGCACCCGTCACGCCCGCCGCATTGACGTAGATGTCGGGATCGCCAAGCCGGTCGCGCACCTCCTGCCAGAGTTTCTTTACCTCGTCCGGCTTCTGCACGTCGGCGGCGACCGCGATCACCTCGCCGAGCGACGACAATTCCTTCACCGCCTCGTTGATCGTATTGTCACCCTTGTCGGTGATCGCGACGCGTACACCCGCCTCCAGCAGCAACCGCGCGGTTTCCTTGCCCATGCCGCTGTCCGCACCGCTGACCAGTGCGACGCGGCCCTTGATACCCAGATCCATCAACGCTCTCCTTTTGATGTCGTGTGTTCGACGTGTTCCGCGATCAGCGCGGCGAGCGCCTCCGGCTGCTCGTAGGGAATGAGGTGCGCGGCATCCGCCACCACCGCGACGCGGGACTGCACGTAATGCGGGGCGTTCAGGCGGCGCTGCGCGTCCGCGCCCAGGTCGCCGTCCTCGGCGCCGGCGACGATCAGCGCAGGCGTGTCGATCACCCCTGCCCGCTCCGACCAATCCTCGCGCGCGCCCTCGTCCAGCCAGCCGCGCCATGCATCGGGCACGCTGCGGCGCACGTCGGCGATCGCCTGTTCGGCGAGCGCGGGCGGCAGCGCGTTCGCGGTGTTGGCGGAGAGATATTCCTGCGCCTGCGCCTCGCTCGCGGCACCATCGGCGAACCAGCCCAGCATCTCGGCGCGGCGCGCCTCGTCCATCGGCTCGGGTGCGGGCGGCGAAGCGGCGACGAGCACGACGCCCGCGAGGCCCTTGGGCGCCCGCGCGGCGGTGAGCGTCGCGATCTTGCCGCCCATGCTGTGCCCGACGACCAGCCACGGCGCGTCGTCATGGCGCGCGACCTCGCCCGCGAACCAGTCGAGCGTCTCGGCGACGCTGCGGTGGCCGGCCGCGGCGTTGTCGCCGAACCCCGGCAGGTCGAGCGCGACGCAATCGTGGTCGGGCAATGCCGCGATCACTCGGGTCCACGACCGCGCACTCGCGCCCAGCGCGTGGAGAAAGAACAATCGTGCCATGCATGTCCGACAAGAAAAGCTGATGCACGTTAAACAACGAGCCGCCCGTGCGTTCCTCGGTTAAACACGCACGGGCGGCGAACATCGCGGCGGTCAGGATTTTTTCGGCCTGCGGGAACGATCCTGCCTTATGTTAGTTGTTCGGCCCAAAAGGCCGGCACTTCGGGGCTTTGCCTGTACGCACTGCCCAAGGATGTCGATGGCCGAAGATACGAGTGAAACGCCGCCCGGCGGTCCGCCCCCGCACCTGTCCGGCATGGCGAACCACGACATGGGCGACGATCACAACAGCATCTTCTTCGCGGCGGTGAAAACCACGCGCATGCCGATGATCGTCACCGATCCGAACAAGCCCGACAATCCGATCGTCTTCGCCAATCCGGCGTTCATCAACATGACCGGCTACGGCTGGGACGAGCTGATCGGGCGCAACTGCCGCCTGCTGCAAGGCCCCGATACCGACCGCGACACGGTGGCGGAGATCCGCCGCGCGATCGAGCAGCGGCGCGAAACCTCGGTTGAACTGCTCAACTACAAGAAGAACGGCGCGTCGTTCTGGAACGCATTGTTCATCTCGCCGGTGTTCGACGCCGACGGGCGGCTGATCTACTTCTTCGCCTCGCAATTGGACGTGACGCGCCGGCGCGACGCGGAGGAAGGGCTCAGGCAGGCGCAGAAGATGGAAGCGGTCGGGCAGCTGACCGGCGGGGTCGCGCACGATTTCAACAACCTGCTGACCGTGATCCAGGGGTTCGGCGACATCATCCTCAACAATCTGGAGAAGCCGGGCGAGTTCGACCGTGTACGCGCCGCGCGGTCGATGCGCGCGGTGATGCAGGCGGCCGAGCGCGGTGCGACGCTGACGCAGCAATTGCTCGCCTTCTCGCGCAAGCAGAAGCTGCAGGGCCGCGTCGTCAATCTGGTCGACTTGATCGACCAGCTGCAGCCGTTGATCGAGCGCACCGCGGGCGGCGCGATCCGCATCAAGATCCGCCATGCCGACAAGACGTGCAACGCGCGGATCGACCCGACGCAGGCCGAGCTCGCGATCATCAACGTGCTCTTGAACGCGCGCGACGCGATGCCGAACGGCGGCACGATCACGATCGAGGCCGCCAACCGCGTGATTGAGGCGGGCGACAAGGGCTTCGGCGAGCTGGAGCCGGGCGATTACGTCATGCTGACGATCGCGGACGAGGGCACGGGCATGAGCCCGGAAATCCTCGCGCGCGTGACCGAGCCGTTCTTCACCACCAAGGACCAGGGCAAGGGCACCGGGCTCGGCCTGTCGATGGTCTACGGTTTCATGAAACAATCGGGCGGATCGCTCCGGCTCTACTCGGAGGAAGGCCACGGCACCACCGTGCGCATGCTGTTCCCGTGCGAGGCGGCCAAGGTCGAGCCCGAGCGCGCGCAGCCGCAGCGATCGATGGCGGACAAGCACGGCAACGAAACGGTGCTGGTGGTCGAGGATCAGGTCGACGTCGGCGACTATGCCGAGGCGGTGCTGACCGAATTCGGATACACCGTGCTGCGCGCGGATAACGCCGACCAGGCGCTGGAGGTGCTGAACGGTGCGGGGGCCAGGATCGACCTGCTGTTCAGCGACCTGATCATGCCCGGCGGCATGAACGGCGTGATGCTGGCGCGCGAGGTGAAGCGCCGGCGCCCGCGGATCAACGTGCTGCTGACCACCGGCTACGCCGAATCCTCGATCGAGCGCGTGGATGCACGCGGCGCGGAGTTCGAGCTGATCCAGAAACCGTACAAGCGCACCGAACTCGCCACCAAGGTGCGCCGCGTGATCGACGGACCAACGGGGGTCGGCACGCACGGGGCATAGAAGAGGGGACTGCCATGGAAAGCTACTACCGCGAACAGGCCGCATCCTGCGCGCGCGACGCCGATGCCGCGACGCTCAACCACGTGCGCGAACGCTGCCGGCGCTCGGAGCATGCCTGGCTCGCCATGGCCGAACGCGCCGCGCGCACCGCGAAGTTCAAGGCCGCGAACGGCGGCTGAGCGCGGGGTCGGGCCCCGCCCCACCACGCGGCACGCTGCGTGATCGAGCCCGATCCCGTCCGAACCCGATATCAGTGCTGGACGCTGCGCGCGTGGTGCGGCTTACATCGCGGTGCGCGGTCAACGGCCCGCGCGCGGGGGAGGACCAATGGCGTTCGATCATTTCAGCGGTGCCGGACACGCGTGGCGCCGCTTCGCGCAGATCAGGCTTGAGGATCTGCTCGACCACCGCGGGCGCGAGCGCACCCGCGCTTATATCGCCAAGCGGATCGCGCGCAGCAGCTGGGGCAGTTTCGAGCGCCGGCGCTGGAAATATATCGAGCGCTTGTTCGCGCAAGGCCAGCACCAGTCCCGCACCATCGGCCTCGCGGTCGACCACGATCGCTGAGCCCGCGCGCGTGTCGCGGCTTCGGACGCGATGCCGGCCGCAGGAGGCACCGCGCCGTGCGTCACGCTTGCGATCAGGTGGCGCGTTGCCAGTCGTCGCGTCCGCGGCTTATGTTCGCCCCCGATGATCGCCCCACCCCTGGTTACCGAGGCCGATCCGCACGGGCCCGCCCGCCCCGATGCTCCGGCACGGCGCCGGTAATGTTCGACACCCTGTTCCTCGCCGCACTCGGATCGCTCGCACTGGCGGTGCTCGCCATCGCCGCGCTCACCGGCGCGCAGGCCCGAAGGCGGCGTGCCGGCGCCGAGCGCTACATGCGCCGTCGCCACGCCGAGACGCGACGTTTCCGCGCCATCCGCGCGCTGGTGTTCGGCGACCGACGCCGCAAGCGCCTGACCTTCCGCCCACGCGAACACGAGGCCAGCTGACCGGCGGGCAGATGCAGCCACTCCGTGCGGCTGCACACCAGCTTGATGCTGTCTTTGGTACCTTGAGGGGCAAGGGTGTGGGGCCGATGGCATCCTCAAGAAAGCGCATCCTGCAGCGTTGTGTCGTATCCTTGATGGTCGAGCGGATACCCATGAGCCTTGATGGCGAGCGGCGCCTCCACTCACGCGTTGGTTAGATGTCGTGGGTAAAAGGCTCATGCCAAGCTGACAGACCAGCTACCGATCGATGAAGCATGCATGGATGTTTGCATGAGCGCACATTGACGTGCTCGACAAATCGCTCCTCCTGAACAATGGAGTTGGAGTAACCGGGGGGATGTCATGAGCTTGAATGGTGCGCTGCGTGGGCGGCGGGTGCGCAGCTATGCGCTGGGCACGAGCGCGATCGCGCTGGCGATGGTGCTGGGCGGACCGGCCGCGGCGCAGTGCAGCCCCGATCCGACCACGGTCAACAGCACCACCAATTGCACCGGCACCGACGACAACGGGCTGACGGTCGCGACCAACGGCACGCGCGTGACGGTCGCAAAAGACGCGGTGGTGCGTCCCGGCGCTTCCGCGGCAGCGATCACGCTCGGCGCGCGCGATCTGTCGCTCAGCGTTGCAGGGCTGATCGACGGCGGCATCGGCAAGGCGGGCGTGTTGGTGACCGCCGGCGCACCGAGCAGCTATATCTGCACCGATCCCTATGCCGGACCGGGCTATTATTACTGCACGCCTGGCACATTGGTGACGAACTACCCTTCGGCGAACGCGTCGATCACGGTTGCGGCAGGCGGCACGGTGACGGGCGCGCAAGGATTGGTGATCCGGCGTGATCCTGCCAACACGGTCGGCAGCGTCAGCGCGTACGTGACCAACGCCGGAACGATCACGGGCAGCGACGGTCGCGCGATCCTGGCCGACACAGCGGGCAGCAACGGCTTGTCGCTGACCAACGCCAAAACCGGCGCGATCAACGGCAGCGTGACGGGTGCAATCTCCTACGTAACCAACAACGGCGTCATCGCCGCGGGTACCGGCGGCGCGATCGCCACCACGCAGAGTGGCTTCAACCTGTACAACACCGGCCACATTACCTCGACCGACACGACGGCGACGGTGACCGGCACCGGCTACACCTACGTATCGAACGCCGCAGGCGCGACGATCGGCGGCAGCGCGACCGCGGTCAGCGCAACCGGCGTGCTCTCGCTCACCAATGCCGGCACGATCAACGGATCGGTGGTGGTGGCGGGCGGCGCGGCGGGATCGAGCACGATCGACACGCGCAGCGGCATGATCAACGGCGACCTGCGGCTGGGCGCGGGCAACGACACGCTACGCGCACGCTACGACGTGGCGACCGGGCGCGTATCGTCGATCACCGGCAGCATCGACGGGGGTGCGGGCCGCGACACGCTGGCGATCGGCATCGACGCCGACACCGTGATCGCGAGCGCGGTGCTGCCGACCAATTTCGAGCTGTTGGGGCTCGACCTGTCGAACAATGCGGTGGCGACGCTCGCGCCCACCTTCACCAGCGGCAGCGGCAGCGGCATCGCGCTGTCGGGCACGGGCAGCGTGATCAACCAGGCGGCGCTGGTGACGCGCGGCCCGGCGGTGACCAACGACTTCGGCTACGCGCCCGCGTTCACCAACCAGGGCTCGATCACCGCGACGCTCGACAACGCCGGCCAGTTCGCGGTCACCACCGGCAACAAGACCAGCAATTCGGGCACCATCACCGCGGTGAACGGCGCCGGCGTGCGCGCCACATCGCAGCTCGACAATTCGGGCACGATCACCGCGACGGGCATGGGCGCCGCGCTCGACTACGCCACGCTGACCAACAGCGGGACGATCCGCTCGAGCGCAGGGATCGGTGTGACGATCTACGGTTACGGCCTGGATTCCACCAACAGCGGCACGATCGCGGGCGCGACGACGGGTCTGTCGCTGTCGAGCGGACGGCTCACCAACACTGGAACGATCTCGGGCGGCACGATCGGCGCGCTGCTCGCAGGCACGCTGGTCAACGCAGCGGGCGGCACGATCGCGGGCGGCACGACCGGGGTCGCGAGCAATGGCGAGGCACGATTGGTCAACGCCGGCACGATCACCGGCACGGTCGATTTCACCTCGCCTTACTACTACGACAGTAGCAGTGACTTGTTCGTCGACGACGGCGGCACGGTCAGCGGCGCGATCCGGCTGGGCGGCGGCGACGACACGCTGGTGGTGACACTGGGCGGCGACGCGTCGCGTGCCTTCGCGGGCGCGGCGGGCGGGGTCGACGCGGGCGCCGGCTACGACACGCTGCGTTACCGCGTCAACGCCGATGCCAGCACCACCACCGCGCTGCCCGACGGGTTCGAGGGGCTGGCGTTCGAACTGGCGAACGACGCCGCGCTGACGCTGGCGGCGACGCCGGGCGCGGGCTCGGTCGGGCTCACCGGGCAAGGCCGCGTCACGCTGACCGGCAGCTACGCGTCCAACGGGCGCACGCTGATCGACACCACGATCCTGAACGTCGCGCAGCTCACCGGTGCGGGTGCGGGCACGACGCGCGACCTGTCGGTCGTCAACGACGGCGCATTGTCAATCAGCGCCAGCGGGCAGAATTACAGTTCTTCCTACCTCGCCGCGATCCTGGGCAGCGACGCCGACGTCACCAACAACGGCACGATCACCGTCACCAACGCGGCCGGCACCTATTTCCCGGCCGCGGCGATCGCGGGCGGAACAAGCGTTTCCAACACCGGCACCATCACGCTGTCGGGCGGCGGCAGTGCGATCACCGACGCGCGCACGGTGACCAACAGCGGCACGATCACCGCGACCGGCACCAACGCGGTCGGGGTCAACGCCGCGACGACGCTCAACAACAGCGGTACGATCCGCAGCGACGGCGTCGCGGTGCAGAGCGGTTATTACGCGACCGGCAACGTCACCAACAGCGGCACGATCGAGAGCCGGTTCGGCACCGCGGTGGTCACCAGCTATTACGGTGGCGGGTTGGTCAACGAAGCAGGTGGCACGATCGCCGGCGTTACCGCGGTTGACCTGTCGGCCGGCGGCACCATCGTCAACCGCGGCACGATCACCGGCAACGTGACGGCAGTGGGCGGCTATTATTCCTACACCTCCGCCACCTATGTCGCCGACGGCGGCACCCTGGCGGGCAATCTCACCTTCGGCGCCGGGCAGGACACGCTGGTGGTGTTCGGCGATGCGACGGGCATCTCGGGCACGATCGACGGCGGTGCGGGCACCGACACGCTGATCCAGGCACGCCGCACCAGCGGCACGGTGACGCTGGGTGCGCTGAAGCTGACCGGGTTCGAGGTGGAAGGCGTGCGCGCGCTCGGTGCCGACACATTGGTCACGGTACGCGCCGACGCGCCGTTCGCCGGCGACGTGTCGCTCAGCGGCGACGGCGAGATCGTCAACACCGCGACGATCGAGGGCGCGGTTGAGGCGGGCTATTCCAGCATAGCCAACGATCCCACGCTGGCGAACCTGAGCGGCGCACTGGCCTTCACCAACCAGGGCACTGTCGCAAACGGCGTCTTCGGAACGCTTCGCCGTTTCACTAACACGGCCACCGGCACGATCGGCAGCGCGACGTTGATCAACAATGCGGTGGCGATCGACGCCGCGGGTGACCTCGCGTTCGACAACGCCGGCACGATCAGCAACGACAACAGCTATTATGCGGTTTCGCTGTACGGAAGTGCCGGGGGCGCGATCACCGCCACCAACAGCGGCACGATCACCGGCGGGTTGAGCGCGTATCAGCAATCCTCTTACTACCTGCCCTCGGGCGCGCAGCCGGCAACGACGCAAACCATGTCGCTGACCAACAGCGGCACGATCATCGGTGGCGTCGCGGCCGAAATCTATCTGGGTTATTATCAGGTCGACAGGCCGATCACGACGCAGGCGATCTCACTCACCAACAGCGGCACGATCACCGACGGCGTGTTCGCAACCATCGGTTCGCCCTTTTCCTCGGGCCAGAGCGAACGGGTTACTACGCAGGCGATCACGCTGGCGAACAGCGGCACGATCAGCGGCGGCGTATATGCGGTGATTCAGCCCAACCGCTACACCGTGGAGCAGGATCCCACCGCGACGCAGACGATCGCGTTGACCAACGACGGCACGATCACCGCCGCATCGAGTTCGGCGGCCCTGCTCGGGATAAACCTCAACGACGCATCGACCGGCACGGTCTCGCTTGCCAACACCGGCACGATTGAAGCGACCGGTGCGGGTGGCAACGCCGCCAGCCTGTACATCAACGCCTTGAACATCGACGGCGGCGCCGGTGCGATCACGGTCAGCAACACCGGCACGATCCGCGCCAATGCCGGCGGCAATGTCGAAAGCTTCACCGATATCACGAGCACCACGTCGCGTTACACCGATCTCGCTGTTGCGCTTTATGTCGGCCCCGCAACGGGGATCACCGCCAGCATCACCAACAGCGGCACGATTGAAGCGACCGGCATTCAGTCAACCGCAGTTATGAGCATCGGCGCGGGCACCGGGCTCGACCTGACCAACGCGGGCACGATTCGCGGCGGCGCGGGTACGTTGCTCGACGAGCGCGATGGCGCCATTCGCGACGGCAGCCGCTTCGTCGCCGGTGCGATCCAGACCTATGGCGGGGGCGACGACCGCGTCGTCAACACCGGCACGATCATCGGATCGGTCGCGCTGGCGGCGGGCAACGACCGGATCGACAATCTCGGCCGGATCGAGGGCGACGTCTTCCTGGGCGACGGCGACGACACCTTCCTGCAGCGCGCGAGCGCGGTGCTGGTCGGCACGGTCGATGGCGGAATGGGCACCGACAGCCTGATTGTCGACGCGACCGGGGGCGGCGCGGTCAACGGCGACCAGTTCGTCAATTTCGAACGCTTCTCGCAGGTCGGCGAGGGCAATGTCGCTTATTCGGGTAACTTCCGCTTCAACACGATCGACGTGACCGGCGGCACGATCACCGTCGCGGCGGGGCAGACGCTTTCCAGCACGGGCGCGATCACCGTCACCGGCAGCGACGCGGCCGAGCTGGTCGACAATCGCGGCACGATTCAAGGCGGCATAGCGCTGGGCGCGGGCAACGACCGCGTCGACAACCGCGGCGTGATCTCGGGCGCGGTGTCGCTCGGCGACGGCGACGACACGTTCGTCGACTATGCCGGCAGCAGCGCCGGCGCGGTCGACGGCGGCGCGGGCACCGATCTCTACCGCGTCGTGCTCTCAGGCAACCGCAGCGGCATCGGCGAGCGCAGCGGGTTCGAGCGGCTGGGCGTCGAGGGGACCGGTATCTTGTCGCTGACGCTCGACCAGCGCTTCGATCAGGTCGCGCTCGCCGGCACCGGGCTCAACCTCGCGCTCGGCGCCTTCACCGTCGGACAGGTGATCGGCAGCGACGCAGGCGAGACGCTGGTCGTCGACGGCGATGTCGCGTCGGTGCAGCTGGGTGCGGGCGACGACGTGCTGGCACTCGGCACGACGCGCGCGGCCGGCAGCTACGCGGGCGGCACCGGCAGCGACACGCTGCGCTTCACCGCCAATGCACCCGTCACGCTGGTCGGCACCGCGACCGGGTTCGAGCAGGTGACGCTCGCGGGCAACGCGCTGGTGATCGCGGGCACGCTCGGCAGCGCGAACGCCCCCCTCGCCTTCGACGGCGGCGCGCAGGCAATCGAGGTCGCGGGCGGCGGCACGCTCGCGGGCGTGATCGACCTGGGCGCGGGCAACGACGCGCTGCGGCTGGCGGCGGGCGCGACGCTCACCGGCACGGTCTCGGGCGGCGCGGGCAGCGACAGCGCGACGCTGGTGCTCGCGGGCGACCGCGCGCTGACGGCGGGCACGCTGCGCGACTTCGAGCTGCTGGCGAGCGAGGGCAGCGGCACGCTGACGCTCGCCGGCACGCAAGCCTGGCAGCGCGTGGCGGCGGGCACCGACCTGGCGATCGCGAGCGACGGCGTGCTGACCGCCGATCAGGTGCAGTTCGGCGCGCGCGACGATCAGTTCACGATCGCAGGGCGCTTCGCGGGCCAGGTCGACGGCGGTGCGGGCAGCGACACGATCGCGGTAACGGGCGGCAGCGCGACCGCGCCGGTCGCCTTCTCCGGCGTCTCGAACATCGAGCGCTACGTGCAATCGGGCGGTTACGCCACGATGTCGGGCAATGCCGCACTCGGCGTTGTCGACATGTCGGGTGGTCGACTCGTCGGCCTCACCGGCTCGATCATCAACGCGAGTGCGATCACCGTCGCCCAGGGTGCGACCTTCGGGTCGGGCGGAACGGTCAACGGGAACCTGGCGGTCGCGGGCACGCTCAGCCCGGGTGCGGGTGTCGGCACCATGACGGTGGGCGGCAACGTCGCGCTGGCGGGCGGATCGGTGTCGGCGTTCGAGATCGCGCCGACTGGCGCCGACCGCTTGCTCGTCAACGGATCGGTGTCGATCGCGCAGGGCGCGACGCTGCAACTGACGGCCAGCGGCGCGATCCGCCCCGGCACCTCCTACGACCTGATCGTGGCGAGCGGCGGGATCAGCGGCAGCTACGCGACCGTTTCGAAGCCCGACAGCCTGTTCGGCTTCGTCGTCCAGCGCGCCGACCGCATCCAGCTGCTCGGCCAGTTCCTGGGCGGCGCTGGCTTCACGCCGCAGGTGCAACGCTCCATCTCCTACGCCAACATCACCCTCCAGGCGCAGGCGGCGACGAGCAACCTGTTCGCTGCCCTGCCCGCTTTGCTCAACGCCGACGGCACGTCGAACGCGCGCGCCTTCGCGCAACTGACGCCGGAGGCGTACGCCTCGGCGACGCAGGCCGGCGTCGACAACGCGCTGACGCTGGCGAGCGCGGCGCGCGGGCCCGCCTTCGCGACCGTGCAGGAGGATCCGGGCCTGTTCACCTTCGCGCAAACAGTCGGCCAGTGGCACACGCTGGGCGACGATCCGGTCGAGGGGACGGCCAAGGCGCGCACGCGCAGCTACGGCTTCCTGGGTGGGATCGGCTACGGCAATGCGACGCTCGCGGTGGGCGCGTTCGGCGGTTACCTGAACACGCATCAGTCGATCGACGCGCTGGGTGCGCTGACCAAGAACGACGGCTTCGTCGCGGGCGCGCACGCGCGCTACGCCGCGAATGGCCTGGGGGTCACCGCGTCGGTGCTCTACGACGGGGGCGAGGCGGACACGGTGCGCCTGCTGCCGGGTGCGGCGCGCGCGGCCGGGCGCTACGACCTGCACAGCTGGGTCGCCGATCTGTCGGTCGGTTACGCGCTCGACATGGCCACCGACTGGTCGCTGCGCCCGCGCGTCGGCGTCACCTACCTGCGCACCACGCGCGACGGCGTGGACGAGGCGGGCGGCGCGTTCGCGCTCGACGTCGCGCGCGATCGTCACACCTCGGGCTTCGTCGACGGCGGCGTGACCTTCGCGCGCAGCGACGCGTCGCCGGCGCCGTTCCGCCCCTTCGTCAGCTTGGGGCTGCGCTACCAGGTGGAGGGACGCCGCACCGACGCGGTCGCGGCATATGCCGGCGGGCCGTTCGACCTGGTCGCGTTCGGCGCGCAGCGCGCGCGCGCGGTCGGCACTGCAGCCGCGGGCGTGTCGTATCGCCTGGCAGGCGGGCTCGACCTGTTCAGCACGGTTGCGGCACAGACCGGGCGCGACGACCATCAGGAATCGATCAGCACCGGCGTCCGCCTGCGGTTCTGATCGGCAATCGACACCCGCGGCGTAATTCGCGGGTGTCGACGACTGGTCGTATCCTCAATGCGCTTCGACGATGACGCGGTAACCGGCAGGCGTTGAGGATATTGTCCGCCGGATCAGCACGCCTCGCGCCACAAGGTCGAGACCAGGTCGGCCGCGGGCATGACGCGGTGAAGCGGTGCGCCTTGTCCGGCCCATTGCGCGCCGAAGCCCGTCTCTTCCCTCGCAGCCGCAGCCGCGTGCAGCGCCTTTCCCGCGTCATAAGCGACCGGGTAATCGGGCGCGTCGCCTCGGTGGTCCGCGGCCCAGGCGGTGAAGCGGTTCGCCAGGCAGCGCGCGGGCCGGCCCGAGATCGCGCTGGTCATGGTCGTGTGATGCGCGCCGTCGCCGGCCAGCGCGGCGCGGTACGCGTCGTCGGCGCCCGTTTCGGGGCAGGCGATGAACGCCGTGCCGAGTTGCGCAGCGATCGCGCCGAGCGCGAGTACGGCACGGATGCCCGCGCCGTCCATGATACCGCCCGCCGCGATCACGGGCAGGTCGGTGTGCTCGACCAACAACCGGGTGAGCGCCATCGTGCCGAGCTGATCGTCGGGCGCCGCGGGGTCGAACACGCCGCGGTGTCCGCCCGCCTCCCACCCCTGCGCCACGATCACGTCGATGCCCGCCGCCTCGATCCGCCGCGCCTCGGCCAGGCTCGTCGCGGAGGCGAGCAGCGTGCACCCCGCCGCCTTGAGCGCCGCGACGCGGTTCGCCGCGGGCACGCCGAAGTGGAAGCTGACCACCGGCGGTGCTTCTTCGACCAGCATCGCGAGCATGTCCGCGTCGTCGGCGAAGCTGGTGTAGATCGTCCGCAGCGCGCGCGGCGGCTCGGCACCGTATTCCTCGAACAAGGGTTGGAGCGCCGCCAG
>Ga0181595_10001796_pt1 | contig 22523 bp, 21 predicted proteins | sample 041ome_7_FD_145604 | JGI IMG/M metagenome (GOLD analysis project Ga0181595, IMG submission 145604) | Coastal salt marsh microbial communities from the Groves Creek Marsh, Skidaway Island, Georgia - 041401AS metaG (spades assembly) | ecosystem: Environmental > Aquatic > Marine > Intertidal zone...
GCGTGGAGTGGTGCTGCAAATGGAACTGTTTAACAGCAAAGTTGACCATCCGGATTATCTGGCCGATGGTACAGCCTGGGCTATCGAGCTGTGCAAGCGACTCAACTCGCAGAACTTTAAGCTGTTGTACGACATCTACCATATGCAGATTATGGAAGGTGACATTATCCGCACTATCAAAGATAACCATCAGTATTTTGGCCACTATCACACTGCAGGCGTGCCGGGCCGCCATGAAATTGATGACTCGCAGGAGCTGAATTATGTCGCTATAGCTAAAGCTATTCGTGACATAGGTTTTACCGGCTACCTGGCGCAGGAATTTGTACCAACACCCAAAACTAAAGAAGGCAGAGCGCAGTCATTGGCTCAGGCTATTCGTATTTGTGACGTTTAAACCGGGACAAAGCAGTTTTACTGCTTTGCCAACCATAATGAAAACAGGGCATGTAGCCAAAGTCATCCCGATATGACTGGTACAAAACCCGCCCAACAGGGGACAACAAGATGACAGTTGCGCAGAATCATTACGATGCCATAGTGGTAGGCTCCGGCATCAGCGGTGGCTGGGCCGCCAAAGAGCTGACCGAAAAAGGCCTGAAAGTTTTACTGCTGGAACGTGGCCGTGATATCGAACATATCAAAGGTTATACCAATGCCTTTAAAGAGGCATGGGACTACCCACATCGTGACAAAGCGACAGAAAAGATGAAGGACATGCATCCGGTGCTGAAGCGGGAATATACGCTGAATGAAAGCACCTACGGCATGTGGGCCCGTGAGGATGAATCGCCTTATGTGGAGATTAAACGTTTTGACTGGTTCCGCGGTTACCATATGGGTGGACGCTCTTTGTTATGGGGTCGCCAGAGTTACCGTTTAAACGAAGCTGATTTTGAGGCCAACTTAAAAGAAGGCATAGCGGTCGACTGGCCAATCCGTTATAAGGATCTGGCGCCATGGTATGACTATGTCGAGCGTTTTGCCGGTATTTCAGGCAACAGGGATGGTCTGGATGTATTGCCGGATGGTCAGTACCTGCCTGCTTTTCCGCTGAACGTAGTAGAACAGTCTGTTTCAGAACGACTGAAAAAAGCTTTTGGTGGTAGCCGTCATCTGATCTGTGGCCGTACTGCTAACATTTCGCAACCTAAACCTGAGCAAAACCGCGTCAACTGCCAATACCGCAATAAATGCTGGTTAGGTTGTCCTTTTGGTGCTTATTTCAGTACCCAGTCTTCTACTTTGCCTGTGGCGATGAAAACCGGCAATTTAACAGTGCGTCCTTTTTCTATTGTCACTCAAGTGCTGTACGACAAAGACAAAAAACGCGCCCGTGGTGTCGAAGTGCTGGACAGCGAAACCATGCAGACCTACGAGTTCACCAGTAAAATAGTATTCCTCAACGCTTCAGCCTTTAACTCGACCTGGGTACTGATGAACTCAGCCACAGATATTTGGGAAGGCGGTTTGGGCAGCAGCAGCGGTGAGCTGGGTCACAACGTGATGGACCACCACTTAAACGCTGGTGCTTTTGGTGAGATAGAGGGCTTTGACGACAAATACTACTTCGGCCGTCGTCCAACAGGTTTTTATATTCCACGCTTCCGCAACTGGGGCGGTGATAAACGTGATTATTTACGTGGTTTTGGTTATCAGGGCGCAGCCAGCCGGCAGGGTTGGCAGAAAAACGTGGCTGAGATTGGCATAGGTGCCGATCTGAAAAACGCTTTGGCTGAACCAGGAACCTGGACTATTGGTATGAGTGGTTTTGGTGAGATTTTACCGGATCACAGCAATAAAATTTCGTTAGACCGTACAGTCAAAGACAAATGGGGTTTGCCAGTATTAGCGATGGACGCTGAACTGAAAGCCAACGAAATCAAGATGCGTAAAGATATGATGCAGGATGGTATCGACATTCTTGAAGCGGGTGGTGCTAAAAATGTCCGTGGTTTTAACGGCGAATGTCACCCGGGGAAAGGCATCCATGAAATGGGTACGGCTCGTATGGGACGCGACCCGAAAACCTCAGTACTGAACGGTTTTAACCAGGTCTGGGATGCCCCGAACGTCTTTATCACTGACGGCGCAGCTATGACATCTGCTTCCTGCGTGAACCCGTCTTTAACCTATATGGCGTTGACAGCCCGGGCTGCAGCTTACGCAGTAGACGCGCTGAAAAAAGGAGACCTGTAATATGGACAGACGTGACCTTTTAAAAATGATTGCTGCCGCTACTGGCATGGCTATGGTCGGCGGTGATTTATGGGCTGCCGACCTGAAATCAGCTGATGCAGGTAAAGCACTTTTTACTCAGTCGGATATCGCCTTTTTAGACGAAATTGCCGAAACCATTTTGCCAAAAACCACGACACCAGGCGCTAAAGATGCCGGCTGTGGTGCAGTGATGGCGGTGATGGTGGCGGATTGTTATGATCTGCCACAACAAACTATCTTTTTTGAAGGCTTAAAAACCATTAAAGCCTTAGCGAAAAAGCAGTTTGGCAAAGATTTTATGCAACTGACGGCGGCGCAGAAACATGAGTTGCTGTCAAAGCTGGATCAGGAAGCCAAACAGGCTTCAGGCCAGACCCCTCATTATTTTATCTTGTTAAAACAGCTGACGCTGATGGTGTTTTTCACCTCTAAAGTAGGCGCGACTGAAGTGCTGCGTTATGTGGCAGTACCTGGCCGTTACGATGGCAATATGCCATATAAAAAGGGCGATCGCGCCTGGGCGACCTGAGTCGTTTTCGCTTTTTCCTGTGTTCAATAAGGCGGCTTGGTCCGCCTTTTTAAAAGGTAATTACAATGAACTATCTATGGATTGGCGCAGCTCTGTCCTTCAGCACAGCAGTGATGGCCGCTACTGATCTGAGCAAATTAACAGATGCAGAACGCCATGCGTTAGCGGCTAAAACTGAAGTCTGGACTCCGGTGCCGCCTGTTGTTACCGCAGCAGAAGGCCAGGCACCTTCAGATGCAATACAGCTGCTGGATCAAAACCTGTCACAGTGGACCTCGGTCAATACTGGTGCTGCAGCGCAGTGGACTATGAAAGATGGCGTGCTGACGGTCAAACCTGGCACTGGCGATATCCGCAGTAAAGAGTCATTTTGCGATATTCAGCTGCATCTGGAATGGCGTGTAGGTAAAGATCGGATGGATAAAGAAGGCCAGCTGCGCAACAACAGCGGTATCTTTTTACAGGAAATGTACGAAATCCAGATTTTAGATTCGTATCAGAATAAAACTTACCCTAATGGTCAGGCTGGTTCTGTCTATAAACAGACTATTCCGCTGGCGAATGCAACCCGTCCGTCAGGCGAGTGGCAGGAATACGATATTATCTACAAAGCACCACGTTTTGAGGGTGAAAAGCGTTTATCACCGGGATATGTCACGGTGCTGCACAATGGCGTGTTACTGCAAAATCATACAGAAATTGCTGGTACCACTGAATGGATAGGCGCACCGCAAGTCAAAGCGCACGGCTGCTTGCCACTGAAACTACAGGATCACGGTGACAGCGTCAGTTTCCGCAATATCTGGGTTCGTAAGCTATAACCTAAAAATGGGGTCAGATCACATTGTTAACAGTTAACAATGTGATCTGACCCCATTTTCATTATTTCATGTCTGCGATGATAGCCTGCAAGCCTTTCAGTGAAGCTTCCACACTTTGCATTGGCGTCATACCAGCAGGGTAAGATTCCTGTTCTACCACCAGCCATTGCGTGCCGCCTATGGTTTTATTGGCAGTGATCAGAGCTTTCCAGTCTGTGGTGTCTTTACCAAGAATAGGATCTTCAGTATTGCCTGGCTCAGGTGCTGAAGCTTTGTAGTGAGTGGTAATAGTGCGGCCCGGATAAGCTTTGACAAAATCGACCGGATCTTTGCCTGCGACTTCAGTCCAGCCCACGTCTTGCTGCAATATCACTTTGCTGTTGGTGTTTTTGCCAATCACATCCCATGGCGTTTTACCCATTTCACCCAGCATTTCAGGTTTATGGTTGTGGTAACCCACCTGCATACCTAATGGAGTTAATTTTTCTTGCACAGCAGCTAAATCGGCAGCAACGGCTTTTGCGCCTTCCACAGTAAAAGCGCGCTGATCCATAGGAATAATTAAATAATGGCAATCTATGGCTTTGTAAAAAGCGACAGTCGCTTCTAGTTGCTCCGGGCTTAGCTTTTCAAAAGGCACATGAGCACCTGAAGCTTTTAGTCCCAGTTTAGTTAAAAATGCTTTTAAAGCAGCAGGGTCATTGGCGTATTTGCCAAAAAAGCCGGCAAACTCCACGCCATCAAAACCCATAGCGGCGAGTTTGGTTAGCGTGCCTTCAAAGTCGGCTTGCATCGCATCTTTGACTGACCATAACTGCACACTCAATTGAGGTGTAGTGGCTGCAACTGCAGTGGTATCGGCATAACTAAAGCCTGAAGTTGTACTTGCTAAAATCAGGCTGAGTACTTGCGCAGTTTTTGTTAGTTTTTTCTTGAAAAAAAGCATAACCCTGTCCTTTTTATTGTCATTGGAAGCGGTTTCAGAGTGCTTGATTTTAGCTTATAGATCAATGCTAAATGCGTTAGTTGGCAGGTTCTTCAGGTATTAAATTACAGCAGAAAATAAATGGGCTGCACTGATGCAGCCCAAAGCAGAAAATTAACCGGATTTAACCTTTAATCTGACCAGCAAACTGGCTAGTGCAGCCGCTGTAGCCAGGCTGATGACACCAGTCCAACCGAATTGCGAAAGTGCTGCACTGCCCAAGGCTGAACCTGTCGCCATGCCAATAAATACAGAAGTAAATAACAGCGCATTTAATCGGCCACGGGCTGGAGGTTCTAGCCCATACACTAGTGTTTGATTCGAAATCAGTGCAGCTTGTACACCTAAATCAAAACCTATAGCGCTAAACAGAATTAGAGCGATCTGGCCGTTCACTGGCAAAAACGGCAACAAAAACATAGCGGCGAAGGACAATGCCACCAAAGTTGCGCCTAACTGAGTCACCCGCTCCGGCCCTTGTTTATCGGCTATAGCCCCAGCCAAAGGTGCAGCCAGTGCGCCAGCTGCTCCTGCCAAACCAAAGGCTCCGGCCACAGCGCTGCCCAATTGGAAGTCTGCGTGCAACATGACTGCCAAAGTGGACCAAAAGGCACTAAAGGCGACAGACAATAAACCCTGGGATAAAGCCGCACGGCGCAGATCTGTATATTTGCTCCACAGCCCGGCCATAGATTTCAACAGCGCTGGGTAACTTAATTTTGTGTCAGCTTCAAAATCAGGCAATAACCACCAGAGCCGAAAACCAATCAGCAGAATGCTCAGTGCTGCTAACTGATACATCATACGCCAGCCGTAATATTCGCCGACCATGCCACTCACTACTCTGGATAACAGGATGCCGGTTAATAATCCTGTCATTACAGTTCCTACGGTTTTCCCCCTGTGCTTTGGATCGGCTAAAGCGGCAGTCGCAGGCACTATATCTTGTGCCATAGTGGCCAGAATACCCATAGTCAGACTCGCCAGCAGCAGGCCTTCAATGGCTGGCATCAACGAGCAAATTAGCAAGGCTAAACTCAGCAGCAGGCTTTTTAGCAGAATAATGTAACGCCTGTTGAATTTATCCCCTAAAGGCACCAACAGCAGAATCCCCAGCGCATAGCCTATTTGGGTGAAGGTGGGAACAAAACCAGTGCTGCTGACAGTGGCTTGTAAGTCCTGCGCCATTAACCCTAACAAGGGCTGATTGTAATAAATAGTGGCGACGCTTAACCCTGTGCCTGTGGCCAGAGTAAAAATAGTCTGGCGGGATAAGGGCTTTATTTCTGCCTCATTGAATACGACTTGTGCTGACATCACTCAACCTCAAAACCCAGATTTACTGGATGAAAACCATGCTGAGCGCTCATTTTTCAGCATAGTGGCAATAAGTGGTAGCCACAGCGAAGGTAAAACTGATATACGTAATGCGTATGAATACATTTAAAAGCTCTGGCATCGATCGTATAGAATTGATGCACACCTTTGTGCGTATAGTGGAAAGCGGTAGCTTATCTGCAGCAGCTTCGCAGCTGAATACGACACAACCTACTATCAGTCGGCGCCTGCAGGCGCTGGAAACTCTGCTTGGCGTAAAACTGCTGCTGCGCACTACGCATGCAATGAAGCTCACAGACGATGGCCAACGTTGTTATCAACATGCCAAAACCTTAATCAACTGCTGGAATGAACTGGAAGACAATTTAACCCAGGCCTCTGACGAACCTGTAGGGACTTTAAAAGTGCGGGCTCCTCATGCTTTTGGTCAGCAGCAGTTGATTGGGCCTTTAATAAACTACCTGAATCAGTATCCTCAAATGAGTGTTGACTGGCAACTCAACGATCACTCGCCGGACTTTATTCATGATGGTATAGACTGCGCTATTCATGTCGGAGAAATTACTGACACCGCTATGGTGGCGATACTGGTGGCTGAGGTGCCACGTTTTGTGGTGGCAGCGCCTGAACTTCTGGCCCGTTATCCACAGATCAACCAGGTGGAACAGCTTGCAACTTTGCCCTGGTTGGCACTGAGTAGTTTTTACCGCAGCCAAATATTGCTTAAAAGTAGTCAGCTTAATGCCAGCTATCAGTTGGAGTTTCAGCCAAAATTCAGTACAGACAGTTTGTTTGCGCTGCGTAATGCTATTTTGTCTGGGGTCGGTGTTGGAGTGTGTTCGGCCTGGATAGTGCAGGATGATATAGCTCAGGGCAAGCTGGTGCATTTGTTACCCCAGTGGTGCGCTGCGCCTCTACCTGTATATCTGATGTATCCCTACGCCAGTTATTATCCAGCCCGGCTCCGTAAGTTTTTGCAGCTGATCCGTGAAGCTATGCCAGGGATCACTGGAACACGGCGTCCACAGGCCGGATAGCTCAGCGACTCAGCCGAAGTTTCGGCCATAGTGTCAGCCAGTTTTTTTGCTGCAGTCGCTGTGTAAAAAGTTCTGGTTTTGGATTCTGATGGTTGAGCTTTACATTGAGGTTCCAGTTCTGCTCCAGACCAAAGGGCGCACAAAAGCTAAATGAATCATCCTGCTCCAGCCTCACCCCAACACAAGTCGGAATTTCCACCCACTGTGCAATAGCTTCTGCTGTGTTTACATAAGGCGCATGGCCTTGTAACAAATGCATTCTGGCCTGATTACGTACTTGCCAACCAGCCTCCGGAAGCTGGCTGTTTAGCAGAAAAGTCAGCTGTTGCTCTGTTTCGGTGGATTTGTCAGTAGCGTCAAAATACACCAGGTCGATATCGTTTAGCGGCGTCATTTTTGGCAAGCCGTGCAGATGATCCCAGATGGCATTACGTAAGAAACCAGCAGCTAAATAGTAATCTTCAAGCTTTAACTGTCGAGCGGCCCGCAAACAGTTCATCCGAAAGGTATCACTCAGAAGCAGCTCTGTAGTGAGTGCGCGGTAGTCTTTCATAAAGGCTCAGCAGCTTAATTTTTTTTAATCATACAGCATGAAAAATCAGCCTGTCATGGATAAAAAAAGCCCCTTTGCAGGGGCTGTCAAAGTCAAACACCCGGGGAGGTGTTATCAGGGAAATGACGGTCAGTGTGCGGGTGTCAGCCACAGCACCTGATAAGGTAAAAGTTGTAAAGGCCCGGCAACTAACTTCTGAGCTGTCAGCTCGTCGAACCATGACTGGCCTGATAATGAGCTGCACTGCTGCGGATGTTCAGAAAAGTTCACCACGGCCACCAAACGTTTGCCGTCTAGTTGACGTTGATAGACAAACAAATGTGGATTGTCATCCAGCAGTATTTCCGTGCTGCCGGAACCTAGCAGAGGTAACCTGGCCCTGGTTTGGGTCAAGTGTTGTAACTGCTGGTAAATACGGCCAGATAAGTGATCTGCAGAGGTGGCCAGAGCAAGTTGTTTGTCTGTCACCGCTACTCTGTTGACCCAACGGCTGTCGTCTTTTTTCGCCGGATCAAGCACATAGCTGTAATCATTTTTTAAGCCCAATTCGTCACCCATATACAGCAGCGGCAAACCACCAATACTTAAAATCACAGAATTGAGCAGGTAAATCCTTTGCAGTGCGTGCTGCAAATGCAGGTCGTTTTGTTCAGCCTCAGCTTTCTCCACCCCAGCTAAAGACGACAACATACCCGCAACTCTGCAATCCCCAGTCACAGGGTTTTGCTGGAAAGGCACTCCACTGGCAAAACTGCCTTCAAATTGGCCTGTATAAAACTGGTTTAAAAATTGGCGGTGGTGATCCGGATTGATACCGAGCTGCCAGGCAATACTGTCATCAAAAGTCCAACCGATATCATCATGGCACCTGATGTAATTGACCCAGCTGCAGTGAGGGTTAATGGCAAAACGTTTACGTAATGAAGCGGTTAATAAGCTGGTTTTACGCGTGGCTAAACTATCCCACAGCAGCGCCATCAACAGCGGGTTGTACGACAGCTGGCATTCTTCCGGCGCTATGTATTTCACGACTTCATCCGGATGCACTATAGCTTCAGATTTGAATTGCAAAGCTGGAGCTGCGATACGTGCCACTGCATTAAAGGCTTTGATTAAAGTGTGGGCTTTGGGCAGATTTTCGCAGTTGGTGCCAGCTTGTTTCCAGACAAAAGCCAAAGCATCCAAGCGCAGTACCGAAGCTCCCTGATTGGCCAAAAATAACATTTCTTCCGCCATAGCGTTAAATACCGCCGGATTGGCGTAGTTTAAGTCCCACTGAAAGCTGTTAAAGGTGGTCCATACCCATAAACCTGAGGTTTTATCCTGAGTAAAACAGCCTCGCCGGATTTCCGGGAAAATCTCACGCAGGCTGGGGGCAAACTCATCTCTTTGCTGTTCGGTCAGAAAAAAATAAAATTCGCGAAACTCCGCATCGCCAGCTTTGGCTTTTTCCGCCCAGCGGTGTTCGTCAGATGTGTGGTTAAACACAAAGTCCAATACCGGCTTAATACCTTGTTGATGCAGCTGCTGCATTAAGTCTGCTAATTGCTGCATTGAACCTAGTTCTGGCATGGTACTGCGATAATCCGACACCGCATAACCACCGTCACTATTAGGTTCTGGCGCTTTAAACAGTGGCATTAGGTGCAGATAGTTAATGCCACTTTGTTTGAGATATGGAATACGTTGAGCCAGCCCCTGAAAATCTTTGGCAAATAAATCGACATAACAAGCAGCGCCTAAAGCTGTTGCGTCTTTATGCCAGTTTTGCGGTACTGCATCGTGCTGGCGTAAGTAGGTAGGGCGTTGTGCTGAGCTTTTTGCCAGGAGTTTAAGTAAAAGTTCCAGATGGTAGTAACAGTCATAGTGACTGCCGTATAGGCTTAAATAAAGTTCAAGCAAAGCGGGTAGCTGTTGTTCCAGACGGCTTTGCAGCTCAGGCCAACTGTCTTTGGCTTGTGTTTTTAATGCTGAACTTAATCGTTTAAGTATTTTTTTGCTTTCTAAGCGTAACAGTTCTGGATTGTTCAGTAACTGTTCTGTGGTTTTTTGCATCTGTACTATCCGTGCCCGAACTTTGATGCGTTTAATAGAACTTCATTTTTGCTGTTTTAGCAAGGTTTTTAATGATGAAATGTTTAAATAATGCGCCGAATATTTACACAGAGTCATTCATTCGCTAAAGTTACTCTGAAACGTTTTAGTTTTGATGCTAATGTCAGCGCCTCACTGAGGGGGGAGTAAAGTAAATGAATCCGACAGCTGTCTGTTGTTTTGGTGAGGTACTGATAGATTTTTTGCAGGACAAGACACAACCAGGTCTGTTTCAGCGTTTTGCCGGTGGAGCTCCGGCCAATGTCGCTGTAGCTGTGGCCAGATTAGGTGGACAAAGTAAGTTTATCGGCATGGTGGGAAAAGACATGTTCGGTGATTTTTTGCTACAGGAATTACAAAGCTACGGTGTGGATTGCAGTGCCGTGCGCCAAACTATGGATGCTAAAACTGCACTAGCTTTTGTGGCGCTTAATGCAGAGGGGGATCGCAGTTTTTCTTTTTACCGTCCTCCTGCAGCAGATTTACTTTACAAAGCAGAGCACTGCCCATCGGAGTTATGGCAACAAAGAGGTATTTTGCATTTATGCTCCAACAGCTTAACTGAACCTGAGATAGCTCAAACCAGTTTTGCTTTAGTGCGATTGGCTCAGCAGCATGGTTGGCTGGTGTCGGTGGATGCCAATTTACGTCACAACTTATGGAGTGAAGGCAAAGCCAGCAGAGAGTTGGTGATCCAGTTACTGGAAATGGCTGATCTGGTCAAGCTCAGTGATGACGAGCTGGAGTATTTGGCGGATGGTCAAAGCTCAGCCAGCTGGCTGCAGCATATTCTCAGGTTCAGACCAGCCTGGCTGGTGGTCACTGCAGGGGCTGCACAAGTACAGAGCTATACCAAAGCCGATCTGAATTCTGTGCCTGTGGCTGCGGTGCAGGTTGTGGATACCACAGCTGCCGGTGATGCCTTTGTTGGTGCCTGGTTGCATCAGGTTGCGCAGCAATTGGATCTTGGGATGGACTTTACTCATCTGCTGCAGCACAAAGCTCTGCAACAACAGATTATTGAAAAGGCCATTAAAGCCGGGTCTCTTACTTGTCAGAAATATGGTGCTTTTGCCGCTTTACCTACAGCGCAAGAATGGGACTAAAAAAAGGGGTCAGAGTAAAATAAACATAAAGTTTCATTTACTCTGACCCCATTTTTTCGTTACACCTTGATGTCAATATTCTGACCCAGGTTGCCGACAGAAACCGGACTTGGCGACTGCAATGCCGAAGACGAATTTACAGCGCTTTCCAGCAACTGCAAGGTTTGTCTCCCTTCCTGTTTTTGCTGGGATTTTGCCAGACTGGCACCCAACAGTTCATAGCTCTGGCTAACTGCAGCTGAGCCTACGGATTGTGTCATAGTCACTCCCATGCCATATCTCCAAACAACGTATCGGCAAAAGGATCGCGGACTTTAGAATTTTTTTCAGGATCTGGAAAAAAATGAAGCCGCTCGTTGCAGCGAGCGGCTTCGGTCTTTAGGCGTGCGGAGTGACTTATGTTCCAAATGCCTGAAGTTGTTGAACTGCTATTTAATAGTTCATGGGGTAGCAGTCATTCTGTTAGTGGATCATAGCCGTTGACTGAGAACGAATGCTACGCTCCGGAATAATCGAAGGTAAAGTAGCGGCCTGAACCACAGGTTCCAATGGACGTATAGGCCGGGTTGGGCTTTTCTTCACTGTACCTTTCAATAATGGCTCTGGTTTTAGACCATTCTGACCAATTTTAGCTGCTAAACCTTGTTGAATGTCAGCTATGGTGTAACCAGTTTTGATTTTCATCCGCACGTAAGGAATACCTGCCGCTTCAAAAGCGCCACTGACAAACCAGTCTGGTACCGCTTTATGGCCGTCTTTGCTGTTGTTGTTCACCAGATCAACCACTGCGACAATGCTCATATCGGCTGGGTCACAAAGCACAAAATCCAGATACTTGGCATTTAGCTTGACTGAAGCTGCAATGCGGGATTTGGCATCAACATTGCTTTTTAATTCAAGAATGTCAGCCATTTTTACTCTGTTCATGACTTTGTATTTACCTTTCACAGCTTGTTCCAGCATATTCAGGTAAGAACGTTCAACCTGAGTAAAAAGGCTGCTTTTTTTGCTAAATGGAAAAGGATTGCCATGGCTCATAAAACGGCTGGCCAAAAAAGCGGCAACCACAACCAACACGGCTAATACTAAAATTAAAACTTCCATTAATAACCTCCGACAAACTTTTGACTCTTACAGCTCAAGTGAGGTGGCTGTATAGGGGGTAAAGCATAAGTTGTGCCAACAAATTAGTGTATAAGCTCTAAAGTGTATAGATCTTGTGAATGTTTGGCATATCGTCTATTGATGGCTGAAATGGTGGGGATTGGCCTGAGTTCGGCTTATAGTGAAACGAACTCCTATTGCGACAGACAAGGATCACCAGAATGACAAGCAGCAACACTGCAGGATTAGAGATCAAAGGCCGCCTGCCGGCAGAGTTTCAACAGATATTAACGCCAGAAGCGTGCAGTCTAATTGTAGAGCTGACCCGAGAGTTTCGAGCTCCTTTAAAGCAATTGCTGCAGCAACGTACTATCGAACAGGGGCGGTATGACGCAGGGGCTTTACCTGATTTTCGCGCTGACACTGCTGATATTCGAGCTGGTAACTGGAAAGTAGCGGCTATTCCGGCTGACCTGCAAGACAGAAGAGTAGAAATTACCGGTCCAGTGGATCGCAAAATGATCATCAATGCGTTAAATGCTGATGTAAAAGTCTTTATGGCTGACTTTGAAGACTCGCAAGCGCCTAGCTGGGATGGAGTGATCGAAGGCCAGATTAACTTACGGGATGCCAATTTAGGCACCATCAGCTACAGCGATCCGCAGTCTGGCAAACAGTATGCGCTGCGCGACAAACGCGCCTTATTGATAGCCCGTGTTCGTGGTTTGCATCTGTGGGAAAAGCATTTAGAAGTCGAAGGTGAGGCTGTACCTGGTTCTTTGGTTGATTTTGCCTTGTACTTTTTCCATAACTACCAAACCCGTTTAGCCAATGGTTCAGGTGTCTATTATTACCTGCCTAAGCTACAGAGCTATAAAGAAGCGGCCTGGTGGGATGCAGTATTCCGTTTTACTCAAACTAAATTTAACCAGCCTGTAGGTACTATCCGCGCTACTGTATTGATTGAAACTTTGCCTGCAGTGTTTGAAATGGACGAAATTCTGCATGCACTGCGTGAGCACATAGTGGCGCTGAACTGTGGCCGTTGGGATTATATTTTCAGTTATATCAAAACTTTAAAGAACCATGCTGACCGCGTTTTACCAGACCGTCAGGTCGTGACTATGGATCAGCCGTTTTTATCGGCCTATTCAAAACTGCTGATTAAAACTTGCCATAAAAGGGGCGCTCTGGCGATGGGGGGGATGGCGGCCTTTATTCCAGCCAAAGACCCTATTGCAAACCAGGCTATTTTAACTAAGGTCACTGCAGATAAAGAACGGGAAGCCAGCAATGGTCATGACGGCACCTGGGTGGCGCATCCTGGTTTAGCAGCGACAGCTAATGAAGTCTTTAACAACTACCTGACAGATGGCAAAACCAATCAGCTGCATATCAGTCGCTCTGAAGATGCGCCTGTTACTGCCGCCGATTTATTGGCACCAAGCGCAGGTGAGCGCACTGAAGCTGGGATGCGCATCAATATCCGCGTGGCTTTGCAGTACATAGCGGCCTGGATCAGTGGTAAAGGTTGTGTGCCTATTTATGGCCTGATGGAAGATGCGGCCACGGCGGAAATTTGTCGCACTTCAATTTGGCAATGGATTAAACATGGCAAAACCCTGAATAACGGCCAGTTGGTGACCAAAGACTTGTTTGCTCAAATGCTACAGCAGGAAGCTGCAGTAGTGCGCGAAGAAGTTGGGGAAGAGATGTGGCAACTACAGCAGTTTGAGCGGGCTCAGGCACTGTTGCTGCAAATCACCACAGCCGATCTGCTGGTTGATTTTCTGACCTTACCTGCTTATGAGCTGTTAACTGCTTAATAAAATTGGGGTCAGGTCACATTAGTTATGCATAACTAATGTGATCTGACCCCATTTTAATGCCTACAAATGCAGCTCGTCTGCCACTTCGGTAATTAAACGCCGCAACCAGATATGACTGGCGTCCTGATGTAATAACGGGCTCCAGATCATTTTCAGCTCTATAGACGGAATTGGAAAGGGCGGATCCAGTACTTTCATAGTTGCGTCATTCTGATATAAAAGCGCCGCTCGCAAAGGCAAGGTCGCAATCAAATCCGTTTCCACAGCTAAATGCATAGCCACATGATAGTTACGGGTAAAGACGCTGATGCTGCGCTGTTTACCGAACTTGGCTAGGGCTTCATCCACCCAACCCAGTTTTTGTACATCGGCCGGATCCATACCCACACCTACACCAAAACCGGTTTTACTAACCCAGATATGCTGGGCTTTTAGGTAAGTGTCTAAATTAAAATTACCAAGGATAGGGTTTAAGCTATTGACCAGACAGGCAAAACTATCGCGCCAAATAGTCTTCTGGTGAAATGACTGTGGCAGCTGATCAAAGCGGTTGATCGCCATATCCACTTTGCCGTTTTCGACATCATGAAAGGTCACGTCTGACGGCGTCATAATATCGAGAGAAGTGCCAGGCGCCTGAGCCCGCAGCTTTTTAAGCAATGCCGGAATAAGCGTAGAGGCGGCATAATCGCTGGCCATAATACGAAATACCCTATGGCTGTGCTCTGGCTCAAAATCTTTATTCGGTTGTAAGGTTTCTTCCAGGGTGAGCAAAATACCCCGCACCACAGGAGCCAGATCTTTAGCTCTTTCTGTTGGCACCATACCGTCTGAAGTTCGCACCAGAATAGGGTCGTTTAATAAATCCCTTAGCCGCTTTAAGCCATTACTCATAGCGGGCTGCGTGATATTCAACTGGTTAGCGGCCCGGGTGACGTTTTTTTCCCGCAGTAATACATCCAGATACACCAACAAATTCAGGTCAATTTTACTGATATTCATCTGCTTCCACTTCTTATGGCTATTGAGGTGCTGCTTAAGCGCTGATTTTAGGCTTTCTATATTCACACAATGAATGGTGAGAATCAAAAAAATCAGCTACATGAATCTTATTTTTGAAACCTATAGTGAATGTCAACACGGGGACTTACACAGAACAAGCAATTACAACTTCAAGAGGATGCATTATGTCAGCTTATCAACAGACGATTAAACAACTGGAACAAAGCTGCAAAGCACAAGGAACAGGCTGGGCTGCTATCAATGCTGAATCAGCCGCTCGCATGCAGCTGCAAAACCGCTTTAAAACAGGTTTGGACATAGCGCAGTACACTGCCGATATTATGCGTGCAGATATGGCAGCTTATGATGCCGACAGCAGTCAGTACACCCAGTCTTTAGGCTGCTGGCATGGCTTTATCGGCCAACAAAAACTGATCGCTATCAAAAAACATTTCGGTACGACAAAACGTAAATACCTGTATTTGTCTGGCTGGATGATTGCAGCTTTGCGTTCTGAATTTGGCCCTCAGCCGGATCAATCCATGCACGAAAAAACCGCAGTGCCTGCGTTAATTGAAGAGTTATACACCTTCTTAAAACAAGCCGATGCCCGTGAATTAGGTGGCTTATTCCGTGAACTGGATGAGGCACGCGCCAAAGACGATCAAGCCAAAGCCGCAGAAGTGCTGAATAAAATCGACAACTTCGAAACTCATGTAGTGCCTATTATTGCTGACATAGATGCCGGTTTTGGTAATGCCGAAGCCACTTACTTACTGGCGAAAAAAATGATTGAAGCCGGTGCCTGTGCTATTCAGATTGAAAACCAGGTGTCGGACGAAAAACAATGTGGTCATCAGGACGGTAAAGTCACAGTGCCACACGCGGATTTCCTGGCAAAAATTAATGCGGTGCGTTACGCCTTTTTAGAATTAGGCATCGAAAACGGTATTATCGTGGCCCGCACTGATTCCTTAGGCGCTGGTTTAACTAAACAAATTGCAGTGACTAATGAAGCCGGTGATTTAGGCGATTTATACAACAGCTTTTTAGATGGTGATTACATTCAAAGCGCCTCTGATATTCAAAACGGCGATGTGGTGGTCAAAGCCAATGGCAAGTTGTTAAAACCAAAACGCCTGCAAAGTGGTTTATTCCAGTTCAAACAAGGCAGCGGTGTTGATCGTGTGGTGCTGGACTGCATTACCTCTTTGCAACACGGTGCGGATTTACTGTGGATTGAAACGGAAAAACCTCATGTCGGCCAGATCGCTGAAATGGTCAATCGTATTCGTGAAGTGGTGCCTAATGCCAAGCTGGTCTACAACAACAGCCCTTCGTTCAACTGGACTTTGAATTTCCGCCAGCAGGTGTTTGATGCATGGGATACAGCGGGTAAAGATGTATCTGCATACGACAGAGCCAAACTGATGAGTGCGGATTACGACAGCACGGAATTAGCACTGGAAGCCGATAACCGTATCCAAACCTTCCAGGCTGACGCAGCCCGTGAAGCAGGTATTTTCCACCACCTGATCACGTTGCCTACTTACCATACAGCGGCCTTGTCGACTGACAATCTGGCCAAAGAGTACTTTGGTGCTGCAGGTATGCTGGGTTATGTGGCTGGTGTGCAACGCAAAGAAATTCGCCAGGGCATCGCCTGTGTCAAGCACCAGAATATGTCGGGTTCTGACATTGGTGATGATCATAAAGAGTACTTCTCTGGAGAAGCTGCGCTGAAGGCTTCAGGGAAAGACAACACCATGAATCAGTTCTCCTAACCTCTGATTTATGGCCAAGTAATTGCTGAAAGACGGGTAACTACTCAAAGTAATTGACGTCGCAGCTAGGCGACAAGTGCGAGCATCCCCATGAACATAGTTGTCCTATGTGATTGGGGTGAGAGCTCGCAGTCAACAACGCTGCGACTTCAAGTACGAAGAGGAATTTGATTTACGTGGTCGGGTTACACTGACATTGGCAGCCGCAAGGCTGCCTTTTTTATTCCGCTTCTATATTGTAATTACGTTGCTTTAACAATAATGTTTCATAAAACGCCTTCAGTTGAAGGCTGACAGATGAAATGCTTTGGGGCTGGAGGTACGTTTGAACTACTTGTTGCCTGTGATCAGTGGCCTAATCCTTATTAGCAGTTGTATGGTGATGCCGGAAAAAGATCAGACTTATGCCAATAAGTGTGAAATATCCAGTGACCGAAAAACCTTAAAAGTGATAGACGCAAGCAAAGATACCAACAGTTACTACTCCATCAGCGGCTTGATCCTCCTGCCTGTTTCCGGCATAGTTTCAGGGACTTATGTTGCCATTAACAATGTCTACCATATGGGAGAAGAAAAAATTGTTTGTGGCTAAAGGGAGTTTGATGGATAAAAAGGAGTTTGATTAAGTGATTAGTGCAGTACAAAACGCAAAACGTGACGATTTAAAAAGCACATTAAAGTTTGGTCTTGTTGCTTTGACTCTTATAGGGATTTTGTTTGGAATTGCTTTGGGCGTCGCTTTGGCCGCCAGCTTTAAGACTGAATCTGGCCTGCTGCAATCTCCGGCTTTTTTCTCGCTGATCTTAGGTGGCCTGTTTCTGATTGCCATAGCCTGGCATTACGCTAAAAAAATCGACCAGCTCTAATGTTTTTCCAGCCAATAAAAAAAGCCGCATGCTCTTCATGAAGAACAGCGGCTTTTTGCATTGATTTCTAACTATGATGAGGAGTGTAAGAAAGTTTTAGCCGGTAACGTCGGTCTGTAGATACATGCTCATTTGAGCAAAGGAATTTGCATCGACTTATTGTATCTACCGGAGGAGCCCGTGGCCCTGATGCTTCACTCTATACGTCATAAAATTCTTGCTGGCTATGCAGCAGTACTGCTAGTCACTCTGGTCTCAGCTGCTGTGCTGCTGAGTAATAACCAGCAAATAAGGCTGCGGGTCGATAGTTTTACCGGCACGACTTTGCCTGTATTAGCTCAATTGGATATGTTGCTTTCCACTAGCAAGGAGCTGGTTCTGGCAAGTTATTCTCTGTATGGCACCACCTTAGACAGCGCTAACTTTGCGGATAGACAACTGCAACTTGAACAGAAGTTACGGCAGGCTAATCAGCTGTTAAGTCAGCAATTACAGCTTTCTCTGGACTCTGAGTTGTCCGCTTTCCATCAGGCAGTGAATGAGCTGAGTGCAGTCATGGCACAACCTGAAGTCAATTGGGATCTAGCCCGTGAACGCTTGACTGATTTAACTCAGCAAGCAACAGTTTTGGCAAAACGTTTGGATGAATTGCGTGGCGAAGTGGCAGCAGAAGCGAATGCTGGTTCCATGGCTATAGCACAACAATTGTCTTTAAACCTGGTGGTGATCTTAAGTTTAATCTCTCTGTTGGTTTTGGTTGCGCTGGGCGCTTTTGTGATGGCCAAGCGCCAGATAGCCGTGCCGATTCAACAGTTGTCCGGGCAAATAAATCAAATGGCGTTACAGCGGGATTTAACTGTGCAGTTTAATTCGGAACAGCAAGGCGAAATAGGCCAAATGTCCGGCAGTCTGAGCACATTGCTGCAGATGTATAGTGCCGGTATGCATGATGTCCGAACCGCAATAAGCCGTATTGGAACTTCGGTTGCGGAACTAAGAGGTAGCACGGATGGCTCAGCCCATTCAGTGCAACTTTTACAGCAGGATATAGCACGTTTAGTGGAGTTGATGCAGTTATTAGAACGGCACATGCTGCAAAGTGTCGAATGTTCGGCTTCTGCATCAACCCATGCTCAACAAGGCGCCAAGCAATTGGCTCTGGCTCAGCTTGAGGTAAAACAAAGCTCAGACAGCATTCATACTTTAGCTCAGGATATTGAAACAACGGCTGCAATGCTGTTAACCCTAAAGACTGCGGGGGATCAAGTTTCCACTGTGGTTAAAACTATTGCGGATATTGCCGCACAAACGAATTTACTGGCGTTAAATGCTGCGATAGAAGCGGCGCGAGCCGGAGAATCAGGCCGGGGTTTTGCTGTGGTTGCTGATGAAGTCAGGACGCTGGCCACCCGCACTCATCAATCCACAGTCGAAATTAACAGCATGCTGGATACGATAGTACGTTCGATTCAATCAGCAGTCAGCACTATGAGTTCGAATCAGCAACAAGCAGCGCAGTCTGTCGGGTTGTCTTTGGCCTTAGTAGATACTTTGCAACAAAGCCGTACAGTTATTTTGCAACTTGCCGATGTCAGCCAACAGTCCGCTACTATTGCCAGTGACGCTCAGCACGATGTGGCGCATGTCAGAGAACAAGTGCAGCAGTTCAGGTTACTGGGGGATCAAGTGTTAGCAGGAAATAGGCAAATTGGTCAGGCCGCACAGTCTATGACGGAACTGGCTGACCAATTAAGCGCTACGGTGTCACAATTCAAGCTATAGGCTCCAGCTTGTGTTCATTAAGGTGCAACGATATCAGAGATAGAAACTTTACCTTTTGAACGATGCTCGTAGGGTTCAAGCATGGCAACAACTTTGTCAGCCTTAGCGCTACGGGCAAAGTTCACTAAGGTTTTGCCATTACATACTATTTTATCTACAGCTCTTTGCTTGGATAAGCGGTTGGCTTTAAGCGTTTTGTTCAGGCTGATACGATCATCGTCCTGCGCATGGCTGCAGGTTTCAAGTATTACATTTTCGATCATCGGATCTATAGAGTTTTGTGCACTGGCGGTGGCAGATAGAGTGAATATCGCTGCTGCTAAAATTAGTTTTTTGTTCATATCAAAGCCCTCTGTATGGTGATGTATGGCTTTTGCCATGACTGTATTTTGGCGCTGAAAGCCTTGATTTTCCTGCACTCTGTGACCAGAGGAACAGCAAAAGTGACCAAAGGGTAGCCCTTACTTTTTGTTACTTTTGGCGTAAAACAGACACAAAAAAGCCCGCCTTAATTTGAAATTTGGCGGGCTTTTTGCGTGCCTTAAAGTAACAGAGCTATTTTCCCTGAAGTAGTTGCGATGCCCAATCTGCTTTAAAGCGTCGGGATGCCGCTACCGTCTGGCCATTGGATAGCAGCAACTGATAGTCGTTATTATGAGGTTGTACTTTATGGACATGATGCAAATTTACTATGGTAGAGCGATGAACCTGAGCAAATTGTGCGGGCAGACGTTGCATCAGCTCTTTAATAGTTTCCCGGATAATCAGGTTTTCACTTAAGGTGTAGACGCACATGTAATTGCCTGCGGCTTCAATCATCAGAATATCAATATCATCCAGCAGCAAAGTAGAAGCACCGGTTTTAAAGGTTAACTTACTTTGTGGTACCGCAAGGGGCATATCCTGTTGTTTATCCAGTGCTGTTTTGGCGTCCAGCAGACTTTGAGCCAGGCGTTGTCGTGACACAGGCTTGAGCAGGTAATCAAAGGCAAAGTGTTCATAGGCAGAAAATGCATAGTTATCGTAGGCTGTGACCAGAATAATCAAGGGCGCTGCCATGGCAGAGGATTTGTTCAACTGCTTCAGGACTTCAATACCTTTAATGCCAGGCATTTGGATATCCAAAAACACCAGATCGACAGCATTATTTTGCAAGTGATTTAAGACGTCGTCGCCATTGTCAAAACTGGCGTCGATCTGAATATTAGGATAAGAAGCCAGTTTGGCTTTTAAATTACTGATGGCCAAAGGTTCGTCGTCGGCAATCACAGTTCTAATCTGCTGCATGCAGTAACTCCAGAGGTAAAGAGATTTGTCCGGTAAATTTATGCTGTTCCTGATGAAAGCTTAAACTGGCTTTGCCATAAAATAATAAGCTCAGGCGTTCTGCCAGATTATGCAAACTGCCAAAACTGGCTTGTTGTGGCCAACCTGCCGCCAGTTGAGTACCTGGGCCATTATCAGACAGTTTGAGTAATAAAACGTCAGCGTGCTGAGTAACTTCTATGTCGATGCAGGCTCGGCCTTTGAGTTCGGATACCGCGTATTTAATGGCATTTTCCGCCAGCGGCTGCATCAGCAACGGCGGCACCAGCTGCTGTAGGGCCTGATCATCTAATTGCCAGTTAATTTCCAGCCTGTCACCAAAACGAACCTGTTGAATCGCCAGATAAGAGGCCAAAGCATCCAGCTCTTCTTTCAGCGGAATTAAGTGTTCAGTATGGTTTTTCAGTGAATGACGCAAAAAAGTCGAAAGTTGCAGTATCAGGTTTTCTGCGTCCAGACCTTTATGCTGCACTATCAGAGAATTCAGAGCATTGAGGGTATTGAACATAAAATGCGGGTTCAATTGATAACGTAATACTTTTAAGCGGGCAATGCGGGCCTGGCGGGCTAGTTCCTGTTGTTGTTGGAATTCAGCTCTGTTGAATAGGTTGGCTTTGTAAACTAAAAACAGTGCAAACCAACCCGCTATGGGCAATAACACCATATTAAAAGCCAAAACGTAACGTAGCACTGAGTCGGTTTCTGCAGACATCATGGCGTAATTCATCATCAAATGCTGGCGTACCGGAGTCAAGAGCAACCACAGCGGGATCAGCCACCTGGCAAGTCGCAGCGCTTGCTGTTTAGTACTGATATTCAATGCCAGTTCTTTTTGCCCCAGATAACCCGTCACAATAAAAGCTACTGCACTGAGCAGGCTGTAAATGACCAGGTAAGGGAATACGTCACGACCATCAAAGGGCACCAATACTGCCAGATGAATAAACTTGATCAGCAGATAACTTAACCAGAACACTAAATGCCAATACCAGAATCTTTCTTTGCTGATTTTAAAGTTGACCAAATTCATCCTGCAGCCCCTTGCAGCGGCAGTTGAATACAGACCAGAAAGCCATGTTGCCTGGCTTCTACTACTAAACTGGCTGCATTGCCAAAATGCTGGCTTAAGCGGTTCTGAATATTGCTTAAGCCTACACCTGAGCTTTGGCCTTGTTGCTTAATGGCACTTTCTCCCGGACCATCATCTTCCACCTGAAGGCAAAGCTGGCCATTGTGTTTTTGTCCGGCGATGGTAATAGTGGCGCCTTGCTGCTGAGTCGCCACTGCATATTTAATGGCATTTTCTACCAGGGGTTGCAGTAACAAGGCTGGGATCAGGTGTTGTCGGGTATTGTGATCAATTTTCCAGTCGACTTTGAGTTTGTTGCCAAAGCGGGTTTTTTGCAGCGCGAGATAGGCCTCTATCGCCGCCAGTTCATCAGCCAGTTTTACCAGACTATCAGGCGAGCTGCTTAAGGAATATCGTAAAAATGAAGCCAGTTGCTCGGACATGAGTTCTGCATCATCAAAACGTTCGGCCTCAATCAGGGCGCAGACCGAGTTTAACGCATTAAAAGTAAAGTGCGGGTTAAGCTGATGTCGTAATGCCTGCAATTCAAGTTGTTGTATTTTATGACTTAAGCGCGCTGATTCCGCCAGACGGAAATGACGTTGCTGGTTCAGAATGTAGGCCAGATACAATGCTGTCCAGACAAAAAACGCCAGTGTGTTGCTGTCGAGATTGCTTAATAAAAAGCGTGGATCAAATTTTTCTTCTTTCATCGGGATCAGCCAAAAGGCGTTTTCCATTGGCACGTAAATACAGGTCAACAACAAAGCGCTGAAAACAAAGTGCCAGATAGCAAAGTTATGCAGATTAATTTTGTACTGAGACCAAAACAGTAAGGCGCCAGTGACCAGCATAGCGCTAAGGTCACTGACAAAGCTGATCCCTAAATAACGCAGAGCTTCGGCTTTACCCCAGATAAGATAATCCAGACACCAGCTAAATACGCTCAATGCAAAAATAATGCACCAGAACAAGCAGTGGTAGCGCAGCAATGGCTTTAATTCAGAATGTAACACCAGCTTATTCCCGTTGTAGTTAATCTAGCCAGTATAACCAAAGACTTACCGAAATCGACCGG
>Ga0181595_10001814_pt1 | contig 22371 bp, 18 predicted proteins | sample 041ome_7_FD_145604 | JGI IMG/M metagenome (GOLD analysis project Ga0181595, IMG submission 145604) | Coastal salt marsh microbial communities from the Groves Creek Marsh, Skidaway Island, Georgia - 041401AS metaG (spades assembly) | ecosystem: Environmental > Aquatic > Marine > Intertidal zone...
TTTGAGCGTTTTCAAAAAATATTAGTTATGTGATTAGGGGATTTGCGAAAGAAAAAAAAAGCAAGCAATCGATGGTTGTAATCGCGCGAACGGACGAATACGCCGCCTTTCACGGCGATGATGACTCTCTTCATTTCTCTTCTTCCATTTCTACTACTCGCAATTTACGTTCGGTGCGAAGCTGCATTCGCGCGCTGTTCCTTCGAGAGGAAAAAGAGGAGGCGTTGATTCCCGCGTATCTGCAAAATCCAGAAAACGTTGACTCGCCTGAGTGGCACGAGTTTGTATCGAGCGCAGATCGGGCGAGGAAAGCAGCGCTGCGCGTCGTGTTCGAGAGCGCGAACGGAAGAGAAAAAGTGAAAGGTTCAGAGAGGGTTTGTGGCGACGACGCGTGCGTTGAAGATGATGCGCAGTCAACGGAGAGTATTTTGGACGACGCGGTGCGTTGCTTGTTCGCTCTGGAGGCGTGGACGGGCGAGGTTTTACCAGCGCTGTCGGCCCGAATAGAGCGAGAAGGGGGAGAGGCGATGACGACGCGATATTTAGCGAGATCAAAGCTTTTGTTGCACTCGAGTCAGCTTCAAAGCTCTATTCTTGGGGTTTTAGAGATAGCTGTCTTCGATAGCGCGTGTTCGGTGGGTAAAAATCTCCTCGAATCCAACGTGCTCGATTTGGTGGATTACTGCGTGGAACGTTTAGAGTCGCTGAACAACACAAACGATCGAGGAGAGCAGCAAAGCGCCCGATTGATCGACTCAGAGAACAACGACGAAGACTTGTGTCACACAATGTCATGCTTATCAATATTACGGAGCGTATGTGACAGCGTGTCGGCATTGCCGCTCTCGGTCATCGCTCGATTGATATCGAAGCATAAAATACACTCACATTTGCTTCCTACGCTTTTGTCGAAAGCTCCGTGGTTTCGAGGAGAAGATCGAAAAGTATTTAACGATGGTCGATGGATTAGTGGAGATTCTCTGTCACACATGCCGAAACCGGAAGCGCAAGTCTGGTTGTGTCTGCGAGCACTTTTAGCAGAACCAGCGTGTTCTGGCAGACACGACTATCACGATTCGACGTTCGAACGTAGCTTAGTCGACTTGAAGTCAAAGCTACTGGGTTCCACGGGAAGCAGTCGACTCATAGATCAAATTCCTCAATTGGGAGGCGATGGACTCCAACGTGCTATTGTGTATCATTTGCACGAGATTCAAAGAAACAAACGCGCAGAAGTCGAAACGACTCTATGCAATGCGCACATTTTGACAAGAAATATGAACGCCATGAAAAAAGGCGAGGAGACATGCACATTGGAAAATTCAACGAACGAAAAAGGCACGCGAAAAAAAAACGCGTTTACTTTAATTCAGCCCATCCAACCGCCAAGTTTCAGAACTACTGTTCGCGAGGAAGCAAAAGAGCACGCGACGCGATGGGTGGATGCCTTTATTTCGAGACATTCAGAAAATTTCGACGTATACGCCGCCCGAGTGCGCCAGGAGGTTCTGACTATGTTTAACGAAGAAGAGTATGATGTTTTCGACAACATCAAAAGTGTAACGACAGATACCAACGTTGTTCATTCAATGCCACAAACAACGAATGCTCACACCGTTTGCGTCCAATTTTTAAACAACGACAACGAAGAAGAACATATGGAACAACACGAGTTGCTGTACACGTTTGACGCCGACGACGAAGATTGCCGTCTTCCAGACGCAGACGTTGTGCTCTCGCAAGATAGAGATACGCGAGAAAACATTAACAACGTCAACACGAAGTACATTCGAGGCGAAAGGTTTAAGTGCACGTATGCCGGTGAAGGATATCCAGTATCTTCTCCTGTGTGGTTCTCAAACCCTCGCTACGTCTGCGTCTCCTTGCGAAGGAACAACAAGAACAACGATACCGCCACTACTGCAGACGCATTAAAGACACAAACGATTGTTGTTCCACTCAGAATAACCGATCTTTCCCGAGCACTGGATGAGAGCGACAAAAATGGTATCAAAGGTGAAGGCACTTTCTGGATCGCTTGCGGCTCGTTGCGCGCGGACTCGTTCTGCGTGCAGTTGCGTTTAAAGTGCAAACGAACAGCTCGTCGTTATTGTTTTGATGACGACACTGAAGGTGAAGAAGAGAGAGAGAACATCGACGATTCGCTCTTCTTCTCGTACGACGTGACCGTCGCTCGAGCCGTGTGTTGTTTGAGGAGAAGTGTGACGGATTCAACCAGTAAAGAGAGAGAGAATTTTTTTAAGTGATGATTTTACACAAGAACAAAGGGTGTGCCTTTATTTGAGTGGCGGCTCTTTCTCTCTCTCTCTCCATTTTCCATTCACGCCGTTTAAAGAGATATGTTACAAAAAATGTCTTTTACACCATCATCATCATCAAAATCCGCGATTTCCTCTCGTTTTCCGTTCTTCCTTCTGCTCTCTGTCTTCATCATCATCATCTCTCTCTCTTCCTCTTCTGTTCGAGCGCAGTTTGGAATGCCGGGCATGGGTGGAGGTAAAAACAAAGAAACCTTTCGAGCGGTCAAATCGGATTCGAAGCTCATCCACTGCGAAGTGTGCCAGAAAATTTCCCAAATAGCCTTCGAAACCGGCGCGCGCTTGAGAGAAGAGAAGGGCGATAAGTTAACCGAGGTTGATGTGATCGAAGAGATGGAATCGATGTGCGATGAGTCGGACGACAAGACCATGTGGGCGATTCAAAACGATTTGAAAGTGAATTTCAGGAACAAATTGGTCATGAAGTTCATGGGCGAAGACGTGTATTCGTCGTGCGAAACGACGTGCAAGACGATGTTAAAAGCGTGCGAAGACGTGATGGAAGGGAGAGATACGGATTTAGCGGAGATTTTGTTCAAGAATCGAATCAAAACGGCGAAAGGTATCGAAGAGTGGTTGTGCACAGAAGAGACGGAAAGTTGCTCGAAGAAGGCTAAGAGCGTTTCCAAGACGCGAAAGCCGTTGCCGGAGTTTAAGAAAAAAGAAAAGAAAGACATCGACACGGAAAGGATGATGGGGAAGTTGAAGAATATGCCTGGGATGCCGGGGATGCAGATGTTTAATCGAGATGACATGATGGGCATGGGTGGCATGGGAGGTGGAGACGACGATTACGACGACGACGATGAAGGAGGCATGGGCGGTATGGGCGGTATGGGCGACTATGGTGACTACGGCGATGGTGATTATGGCGACGATGTGCCTTCTGGAGAAGAAGATGGTGATGAAGGTGAAGATGAAGGAGACGACGAAGTCGTCGGAGCATTCAATAGTGCTGTCAATGACGACGATGACGGCGTGTCTGGAGAAGAAGTTCCGGTCACTACAAGCGACAGTGGGTTATTATCTAAGCTATCGGGCGTTTTTAACCGATTTAAGAAAGGCGACAAGAAGGAACTCTAATCTTACATCTATCTATGGTACTTACAGTTATATGTATGTGTTATAATAAACATGCATCTATTATTCAACGTCATTGCTATTAATAATGCCGTTTTCGAAGTTACTAATTTCCGCTTCTTTTGCTTTCCTCCTTTTTTCCTCTCGTGTCTCGTACTCCCGTTCATATCCGAGAAAATCTCCTCTTCTCGATAATCTCGCCAATGGATCATTCGGCTTTGTCAACGTTGGCAACCATTTACCACGGGACTCGCCGTGGCCCAATTGACCCCAGTCGCCCCTACCCCACTGATAAAGTTTATACCCGTACTTTTTATGCACTTTGTCGTAGTCCCCGTTGCCTCCAGCAGCGAACGAGCAAGCTCTCGCATCCAACCACTCCTCGTTCGACACACGGTCTTCGCAATCGGTCTCTTTTAGAACAGTTTGATTGGACACTATTGCGGCGGAGTGGTGCTCTCCAGCTGCAACACTGATGACATTTAGTTTCTTGTCGTGAAACTTCCACACGCGACGAAAACTACTCCTGTCCATCACGTCGCCCAACCCGAGTTGACCGTACGAGTTCAAACCGGTGGCAAAAACAGCACCACATCCAGTGAGTAATAACGAATGGTTCCCTCCGCACGCTACTTGAGCAACTCTGCAAATTGTGTTACCATGCGATGCCTGATTGGCGTTCACGCAAGGGCACGATCGAACTCTGTGAAATGCAGTCGTGCCGTCTGGTTTGCGCACGTGGTGCTTTATCAAGATTTGCCGCGGCGTATAATAAACCCCTCCGGGGCCGAGGTAGCCCATCTGACCATAGGCATCAGTGCCACACGCGAACAGTTTGCCAGATTGCGTCACAAACATAGTGTGCATTTTACCGCAACTCACTTGAACGACTGAATCCTTACCGTCTAGCACATCGAAGGAAGATAAATTCTCTTCGCAGAGCGATTCTACCAGGCATGGCCACGGAACGCCGTCGTGCCATCCGGCGCTGGTTGCAAATCGCAAATCCCCTAAACCGAGCTGACCTTTTGTGCAATCCCCCCACGCCCATACTCTACCGTCATCGGTTATGCACACCGAGTGCTGTCCACCAGCGGCAATTTTAGTGACGTGCATACCACGTAATGCGTCGCAACGTGTCATTGGACCGCCATCGTGGAAGTAACCCAATCCTAACTGACCATTTCTTCCACGACCGCAAGAGAACAACTGACCGTCAGCCGTGACGGCTAAAGTGTGATTAGAACCACACGCAACTTTAGTGACGCGAATCCCTAGCAAAGAAAATACTTGCTTTGGAAGCGCAACTTCTATGGGCGTATGTTCATGCCCCGTCTCTCCTGAGGAGGCGAGGCCCCACGTGTAGAGCGCCCCATCTTTGCCGAGCGCCGCACAATGCGAACTTCCCGCAGAGACTTGAGCAGCAGACAACCATGCATTCGTCCTATACCACGAAGTACCGTCATCGTCGCCCCTGAGGTGAATACTATCGGTATAGTCGTGGTACATGACACAATCTTTGAAATCTAGATTATTTTGTCTCTTACCACCAAACGAGTTTCCGCTTACCCCACCGAATGAAGCGTCCGCGTCGTACATACGCTCCCCTCTTCCGAGCTGGCCGTGGAATCCTCTACCACACGTTTCCAAGTCGCTCACGCGAAACACGTAGCACTTATTCAGATTGTCCAAATCCTCCTCTTCCTTCATGTGTATGCACTCCTTTTCATCTTTATTGTCTTTATCGAGACACCTGCAGGTCACAAAGTGGTCCACGATTCGAATCGTATGAAACGATCCCAACGAAACGAGACAGGACGCTCGTTCGGCTCTCTCCATGACGTCTTTAAATCGTAACACTGAGATTGCCGAGTCTTGAGGTCTCACCCGACAGCTTCCAACCGTTGGAGGGACCATGGTATTGCTTTTTACGTTATTTCTCGTTCGTAGCTTCCTTTTCCTGCTTCTTCTATTCTCCTCCTCATTGTTCGTACCGTTCAATATGTCCATGGTAACCCAATCCTCTTCCTCCTCTTCCTCCTCCTCTTCCTCGTCGTTAATTTCGCCCCTGTGGTTCTCATCGAACCCAGGCTCGCCGTCTCTCGTCGCTAATATAAATCTCGCTACTCTATCGCACACCCCAGAGTGCCTAAAGTACTTCGACGTCGCTTGTAAGCTTGCCAAAGCCGGGGCATCTAGTTTCAACAAAATAGCCTCGACTAACTCGTTCGGCAAGGCGTCAAACGCGCCGCGAGAGTCAGATTCATTCATCGATTTGCGTCTGCGCTTGATTTGAGATCCGATAGTTCGAGGAGGCTTTGGAGGTGGTAAAAGCTGTTGTTGGTGCGTTTGTTGATTCGCGGGTCCGAACAAAGGCGTCGCCGAGGACGTTCGTCTTCCTCTTCCTGTTCCTCCTCGTCCGTTCCCACTCTCTAACTCGGCTGAATTACACATGGAATCTCTCCTTTGCAACGCAGCAAATCGGCTACTCGTCGTCGTCGGTGGTGGTGAAGATAACGGTGAATTCGTTATTAACATCGGTGCCGAAGTTTGCTGATGCGTGGAGCCATTCAAAGTGTCGTTAGACTCTTTCGCTTCTTTCGTTGCTGAAGACATTTTTTGATTTTTTTTGTGCCGTTCGTTGCCGTTCTTTCCCGTTTTATTTATAAAAGAAAAATGTTTAGCTGCCGCGCGCGCTGCTCTTCTAAATGTATATATGTATATATGTGTTATGTGAAATGATTAATGTCTGCTACTCAACTACTCGCGTGATTTTATGCCGGACTGTCTCTCACCGTCGCACAAGCGCCGCAGAGTCCGTTATAAATTAGTGTGTTGTAGTCGCGTGCGCAGTTTCCTAGAGAAAAAAAAATAACGAGGAGAAGAGAGTTTTCCCCCTCTCTGGTGTTTTTACCATTTTAGATTTTTTTCGTCTTCGCCCGCGCCAAAGGACGGACTCGAAGAAAAAGAACAACAACGAAGCACAAGATTAGTCTTTACGACAAACGAACATCTGCATCATGAGTACCGCGTGACGTTATCATTATTAGTACCAGGTACCATTATTATTATTATTATCATTAGAGTAAGTATTATATCATGATTATTAAACACGTGTATGCAAACTGCGAGGCTGCTCGCGAGGAGCGCAGAAGCGAAAAATTGCTAAAAAAAGAGAGCACCATCGGGCATTTCTCTCACTTCAGCGGCAACCGCGCGAACGAAACGCACACTCCCTCTTAATGTCTAAAATGTCTGACACCCGTGGTGACTAACGCCACGCCGTACTTGTCGCAACAATCGATTGCGTCCTGGTCTCTCATAGATCCACCCGGGTGTGCGATGGCTTTGACGCCGGCTTGGCACGCTTTCTCGACGGAGTCACCCCATGCAAACGGGAAGAACGCGTCGGAGGCTAACACGGAACCCTCGACTTCGTCGCCGGCTTTTTCTAACGCGATGCGGACGGAGTTTACTCTGTTCGGTTGACCGGAGCCCATACCTAATAATTTGCCCTTCTTGGCGACGGTGATGGCGTTGGATTTGACGTGTTTCACAGCTCTCCATGCGAATCGCAAAGCTTCTAACTGCTCTTCGGTCGGTTTGGTCGCAGACACAGAGGTGAATTCAATATCCTCCGGAACTAACGAGTCTGGTTCTTGGCTCAACCACCCGCCACCGACTTGGCGCAAACCCATCGGCGCATCCGCAGTTCTCGGTTTTGTCTCTAAAATTCTCAACGCTTTTGATTTTCCTTTCAAAACTTCCAAGCCTTTTTCCGTGTATGACGGAGCGATGACGATTTCGTAAAACATTCTTGTTTCGCCATCGGTCGGCGAGCGGAATTCGCGAATTTCTCGGGCCATTTCTTCGTCCACCGTGCAGTTGAAAGCGACAATACCGCCGAAGGCAGAGATTGGATCAGCTCTAACCGCCAATCGGTACGCCTCCAACAAATCACCACCGGTGGCAGATTCAGAGGCGATGCCGCAAGGGTTCGTATGCTTGACAATGACGCAAGTTCTGTCCGAGGACGGGTAATCGCACGCGCACGAATATGCCGCTTCCGCGTCCAAGTAGTTGTTGTAGGACATCTCTTTACCATGATGCACAATGGATCGAGCGACGCCGGTACCAGAGGATTCGGCCAACGTGCTGTCCGAATACACCGCCGCCGGTTGGTGCGGATTTTCTCCGTATCTCAACTCATTCAATAAAGTCATGGAAACTGTCTTCTCTGGAGCAGGTTTGCCGTGGCCGATGGAATCTTCCTGCCACAAATACTCCGCCACGGAGGCGTCGTAGGAAGCGCAGTGTTGGAACGCTTTCCATGCCAGCAACTTTTTGAAATCCAAACTGGAGCCGTCCTTCTTCAAATTTTCTAAAAGTTCGTCGTAATCGTTCGGATCGACCACCACACTCACGTGCGGGTGATTCTTCGCGGCCGCTCGGATCATTGCCGGTCCGCCGATGTCGATATTCTCCACGCACTCCTCAAACGCCTTTCCGCCTAGAACAGTCTCTCGAAACGGATACAAGTTCACAACGACGACGTCGATCAAATCAATGTTGTGCTCTGCGATTTGCTTCATGTGCGTCTCGTTCTCTCTTCTCGCTAAAATCCCGCCGTGAATCCCCGGGTGCAACGTTTTCACTCTCCCGTCCAACATCTCCGGAAACGAAGTCACTGAGTCCACTGAAGTCACCGGAATGTTCTTGTCTTGAATAAACTTGGCGGAACCACCGGTGGAGATGACTTCAAAACCAAGAGAGACTAAACCAGAGGCTAACTTTTCCAAATTCGTCTTATCGGAAACCGAAATCAACGCCCTCGGTTTCGCCGACGCGGTGGTGACCAGCAGAGGCGTTCTTCTTACCGCCGTCATTTTTCTCGACGACGCCGATGATTTTAACAAGACGCCGTCTTTTAAGTGAGTTCTGTTGTTGTTGCGGCTCGCCAACGAAGACGAAGAAATAGAAGACATCATCATCATCGTGGTGATCAATACTCTACGTTCTCACTGTCGATGTTGGTTATTCTTATCGCGTGGATGGATGGATGGATACGCGCGCGTCGTACCCACTTTTCGTTTTGAAGTAAGTTTTCAAAAACGCTCTCGTCTCTTTTTAGCCCTCTTCCTCGCCACTCGGACTCTCTCTCAGAACTCTCGAACAGAAAATCTCTCATCAGACGGTCAGAGCGACGCGGACAGAAACGAGAAACGCGCGGCGAGAAAATTTTTTAAAAATCTAATTTCGAGACATTATTGGTTACGAGTATGTGGATCCTGTGTTGAATATTTCGCGTGTTTAATAAAAATATGATCACAACAACAAAGCAGCTTTCTTTCTACGGCAGCCAGAAAGAAGAAGAAGAAGAAGAAGAAGATGAAGACAAGGTTGTCTCATCATCATCATCCTAATCATGAGTACTTATTTCAAAGCTGCAACGGCGACTCGAAGGGATTGGGACATCGGCACCAATCGAACTCTTCTCGCTAAAGATACATCCTCGTCGCGGAGAGATGAAGACGAAGTCACTCTCGCGAAACCTTCTTTACTCGTAGCAGCCGAAATGGGATTGACCGCCGCGCGAGCGATGCGCCCGGTGGCAACGCAGAATGACTGGTATAACTTGTGCGATGGCATCGCCTCTTTGAGGAATGCTGAGCTCTCTTTCGGCGGTCTGATTTTGATGGTTTCCAAGAATATCCAAAATTTGTCTCGGCGTTCTTTCCTCTCCTCCGGAGTGAGTTGTCTTTCTTGAAACTCCGGCGGCACGAGCTTGCTGGGATCAACTTTTGAATATTTTGCCCCTGTCGCGATGGCATCCGCGCCGTCATCTTTTTTCCTTTTCTTCGTCGAAGAGTTTGGTTTCTTCACCTCTGCTATTACTGGCGCTGGTTCTGCGACGACCGCTTTCGTTTTGTTGTTGCTCTCAACCGTCGCTCCTGGCGTTTGAAGGTTCAACTTCTTCTTTGCGGTCACCATCGGCGTGGCGGTGGTCGCTGATGCCTTCTTTCCACGTGCACTTTTAGCAGCGGTAGCTGGAACAACAGCGTCAGCGTTAACATCAGCATCAGTAGCGGCACTTTTCTTCACATTCTTCTCGCCACTCTTTTTATTTGACTCGTCGCCGGTCGCCGGTTCGAGTTCAAAAGCGACGGGCGTTATTTGTTCGCTCTTTTGCGTGCGTTTTTGCGGTGCCGTCTTCGGTTCTTCAGTGGCCACGGTGCCTTTCTTACCTCTCGCACCCGCGATCGTTGACCTCTTCTTAGTCGCTATTGCCGTCGCGGGAACCTCCTTCTCTTTCTCTATTTTTTCTTCTTCTTTCTTCGTCGCCGGTGCCGCAACTTTCTCGGCGCTCGTAGGAGCACTCTTTCGCGCCTTTTTCGTGGCAACAGCATCTACTGCGGGCGTTTTTGGAGTATTCTCTGCCACGGCCGCTTTTCTCTTAGCACCATTCGAACCTGAAGCTCCCTTGGTATTCGTAGTATTCGATGCCTTCTTCACGACTGTTTTGTTGTTAGTAGAGCTAACGATATTCTTCGTCAACGTCGGCGATGGAACCACGTTTTCCTTCTCCTTCTCCGCTTTCTTATTCTTCGCGGATCCAGTTAAAGATCCGGACGTCGGTTTCAACGCCGGTCTTGAGGCAGTTGGCGTCATCATCGTTGCTCTCGGCTTGTGCTTCACTCCCGACGAAGGCAACACTTCCGAGAAGTCTCTCAGAGCCGACGGACCCGGCGCGTGTCGAGAGACGAGCGGATCCCAAGCCCACGGCGCTAGTCTGGCGAGTTCTTTCTGTTGTCGAGACATCGGAACTTGCGGCTGTTGCGGTTGTTTTGCATTTTTCGGAGATGTCTTTCTCGTCTTCTTCTTCTCGTTTCCTCCCTCTTCGTCGGACTGGTCGTCGTCACCGGTCTCATCGTCGCTGCTCGAGGAAGACGAAGCTTTGTGATGCACGAGTAAAGCATCCGCCGGGCAATCCCGACTGGATTCAGCCAACGCTAAAGCTAATTGCTGCCTCTCGGTTAATCGTTTCGTCGGCTGAGCGGTCGTCATCGTGCGTTTCAATACCTTTGATATATTCAAGCTTTTTGGATAGTAGCAGTTAAGATTTATTTGAATATTCTCTCCCCGAGGAAGAAGATTTCACTTTACGCGTTCCTTCTCAAAGCGCGCAATTAATCAATCAGAAAATCGACGTATAACTGCTCTAAAATAAAGATACGAACGAGACGGGTGAGTTATGACGAAAAGATTTATTTATATATATATGTAAGGATATATAGATATGTATGTATATATGGAGAAACGAAGAGAAAGATACAGAAAGAGAGAGAGAGAGTTTTTAAAAACCAACGAGAGATGCGGGCGTCTTCTCGTTTTCTTTTTTTCAAAAATCAGGGAGGGGGGGTCGGGGAGGGGGTGCCTTTGGCACTAACAACACTAATTTGCGAACAAACAGATTTGGTATTTAATATATTAGTATCAATTTATATTATATATATATAGTATCTCAGATATCCGTGTGTATCTCGAACAACAATATACAGTGTACATACATTGTGTTTTCCTCAATTAATTATAGTATTCATCTCTTCTCTTCACTCCTAGCGCGTCGATGAAAAGCGCCTCGTTTTTGAAAGAAAAAAGCTGACTGTACACCTTCTCTCCCTCTCAAAAAAAGACACCTTTCACCCTCCCCCCAGTTCATACATTGAATAAGAAAAATGATTACTTCGGCTTGTACGCAGCCTTTTGCTTTTCGTATCTGGCCTTATCGGCATCGGCCTTCTTGTTGTACGGCGCCTTTTCGGAGTCAGACATGGCTCTCCACAACTCGCCGAGCTTCTTGCCGACTTCAGTCACCTTCAAGTCCGGGTTCGCCTTGACAACCTTCGGTCTTTGGTCGTTCATGAAGAAAAAGTACGCAGACAAGTTTCTCTTCGGCGCGTTCGGGTCTTTCACCTTCTTCGCTTTCTTCGTCTTAGTCTTCGGGGATTTCGCTGGAGTTTTGGCCATTGTGTTTGTGTTTGTTAAAAAACTGTTTGTTTGTTTGCACGACAGAAAGAGAAATTTAACGTGCGACAGGTCAGCGAAAAATAAAAAAGGCGCTCTCCCCTCAAAAAATAAGAAATTTTCGAAAGAGGAACGTTTGAAGAATTATGCACGACGAAGAAAAATTGAAAGAGATTCAAAATCGTCTCTTCTTCTCTGCGACGACATTTAACGCGTGAAAACGCATCCGATCATCGTTAAGAAGAACGAAAACTGTTCTCTCGATCGTTTTCTATCCATTTTGATAGGTATTATGCATATCTTCTGGGGTACATTGTCTTGTTTTTTCCAAGAATGAAGAATTTTCTCCAGCGCGATCTTTCTTCATAATTGTGTGTTTTAAAGACAATTATAAAGAAAAAATTCACTCTCGCTTATAACAGAATTCTTCCTCAATCTTTCGCCCCTAAAACGTTTAAAAAACGATCCAAACGAGTCGCGCGATGAACACAAACGACGCGCGGATGGTATCTGACCATCTCTAGTTCATTTTGTGTTTAAAGTAAAAGCGTATTTTTCGTATAGAGTGCGCTGCGTACCTTTTAACGTGTCGTGCTTCTTTAAAAGAATGAGGAAGAGTGATCGATTTGAATTTTTTTTCCTTTCTCACACAGCCAGCAACTTTTTTTTTTTCGACTTTTTCTTCTCTTCTTCTGTCTTCTGTCCCCTCTCGAAAGAGAAAAGGCAGAAAGGTCCCTCTCTTCTTCCCTCTCTGTCATAGTCACGCACGACAAAAACACAAAAAACAACAAAAAAAAAGGGACACAAAACGCGACAAACCAAAACACAAACACCACCAAAAACGCACCCATCGCGCGTCGCATCACGCGTCGTAACACCTAACAACAACAACAACAACAACAACAACACAATCACCACCATGGGAGCGAAAGGCCGAAGAAAGAAACCAGAGGTGAAAGAAAACACTCGAAAACGAATAGAGAAGATACAAGAGTCGAAGAAGAAACAGAAATTTTCCACCTCCGCCGATGGAAAAAGTGAAAACAACAATAGTGGCAATGGTAATGGTTACGGTGTCATCGAGGCGATACCGATTCTTGCCTCCTACCGACGCGAGAAGACGAGCGATTCAGAAGAAAGAGCTATTCTCGTTGCCATGGCGTATTGTAACGAGATGAAAATGGTGTCGTTGGTAGATGATAACGCTTCGGGAACGCAAACGAAGTTGGTGTCTGTTTTCGGCGGCGGTGAGAGCAAAGAAGGAGAAGAAAAAGCGCCTTCCTCCTCCTCCTCCTCCTCCTCTTCCTTTTTTAAAGCAGAAGATACCATACGAGCGATGGCCTTTTCGAAATGCGGTGAGTACTTTGCCGTTTCCGGAGACGATAAGAAAGTGTTCATCTTTGAAAGAAAGAAGAGTGAAGACAAAGAAGGAGATTTTTATTACTCTCTCGCAAATACGCGTTTGGCGAATAAGAAAGTCACCTCGGCGACGTTTACTTTAGATTCCAAACACATCGTATACAGCGATAAATACGGCGACGTGCGCGTCAGTGAAGTCACAGGGGCGTTAAGCGACAGTGATGAAGACACAACGATAACAAAGAATGATAAAAACGATGCGGAGGGTGGCGACGCCGAAACGGGCGTTTTCGACAAACTTCTCCTGGGACACACCGGGACGGTGGTGACGAGCGTATGCATCGTCGACGGCGTTACGAAAGATGATAAAAAAGAAGAGTTCGTGTGCACGGCAGATCAAGAAGGGAAGATACGAGTGACGAGAATGCCTCCGGCTAACCTTCGAACGGATATTGAAGGTTCTGGATTTGATATTCAATCGTTTTGTTTTGGACACTCGGGATTCGTGGCGAAAGTAGTCCCCGCGTTTTCGAAAAATGTAATCGTTTCGGCGGGTGGCGACGGGACGATACGCGCGTGGGATTGTTTGACGGGGAAACAGATTTCAAAAACCTTGAAATGTACACCAGAGAGTCCGGTGCAAGACTTGGATGTGATGCCAAGTGGTGATGAAAACTCTATCGTTGTCTCCGCAGTGCTTGAAAACGGGAAGAAATTTGGCGCGCTCATGTTCGTGAACGAGCTCGCGGCAAAAGAGGACGAGATCCACACCCAGGATGAAACGAGTGATGTGAATGTTGGCGCCACGCGTGCTTCCGTTTGTGCGCTTCTCGAAAATAGCACGGAAGAGAAAGAAGGAATTGAGAAAAAATATGTAAAATGTTTAGGACGAGTTGGAGGGGAAGAAGTGATGGAAATCAAAATCTCGGAGGAAAAAATTCAAAAAGGCATAAAAGCGAGCGAATTCTTCAACACTAAGTATTAATGCAATAGTAGTAATCATAGCGAGCACTTCTAGTCCAAATATTACCATCTGATGCCTCTTTTTTTGAAAGTTTTTTATTATGTTTGCTTTCAAGAAGATATATTTGAATCACGGAAATCTTTGAAACCGCGAAAAGTCTGGCGCGCGTTTCTCCATGAACGCTCTCCTTCCTTCGGCGCCTTCACCACTTTGGTAGAATAACATCGTCGCGGACCCGCCTAAATCTTGAATACCGGCTTGTCCATCTTCCGCCGCATTCAGCGCGTTCTTTGTCAACCTCAAAGCCGTCGGTGAGTTTCGCAGAATTTCTCTACACCACGTCGCCGTTTCTCGCTCTAAATCTTTCAAAGGCACGACACAGTTGACTAATCCCATATTCAACGCTTCTTCTGCGTCGTACATTCTCGCTAAAAACCACATTTCTCTCGCTTTTTTCTGCCCTATTAACCGGGCCATGTGTGTGGATCCGTAACCCGCATCAAACGATCCAACTTTTGGTCCAGTCTGTCCAAACACCGCGTTGTCCGCCGCGATGGTCAAATCGCAAATCATGTGTAAGATGTGTCCTCCTCCGACGCAATATCCAGCCACGGACGCGATCACTGGTTTCGGCAATCGACGAATTTGCATCTGTAAATCTAAAACGTTCAGTCTTGGGACTTTCTTCCCCCCTCTTTCCTCTCTATCGTCCACGTAGCCACCGTCACCTCGAACGCTCTGATCTCCTCCCGAACAAAACGCCAAATCTCCGGCGCCGCGCAATACAACCACCCCGACACTCGCATCATCTCTCGCATCTTCAAAGCACCTCTGCATTTCCTTGATTGTTTTTGGCGTGAATGCGTTTCTTTTCTCCGGTCTGTTGATGGTTATTCGCGCAATCCTCCCTCCTTCTCTCTTCAAATCTTCGATTTTCGATTTCTCGTAAATCACCTCTTCCAGTATCGGTTTCGTGTGCATCAAATGTGAAAATTCTGTTTCCGGCACACACTCTTCCCAACACACCGGTTCTTGGGAGACGTGCCCGTGCATTTTCTCATACGACGTCGGTTTCCCAGTCGCGGAAGCGTACGTGTTGCTGCTCGTTCTGTGCATGGTCATCGCCGTCTGCTGATGGTGCTCGTCACCGCGCGCGTTGGTGAAAAAATTGGATAAAGATTCTTGTCCGTGATTTTCGTAATCGCGTCGTTCGTTGTTCGAACGAAGCACGTGGTCTCGAATCGATCGGACTCTCCTTCTCGCGCTCGTGCGAGTGGTATTCTCCATCGTTCTCTCGTTTTTCTTCTTCTTCTTCTTCTTCCTATTTTATCGCGCGTTGTTGAATCTTATCGTCTTCGTTCGTTCGTTCGTTCGTTCGTTCGTTCGTTCGAGCGTTTTTGTTGTTTGTGTGTAAGTGTGTTTGTTTGTGTGCTATAAAAGCTCATCAGTACACCACAAATCACTACTCATCAAATTTTTGGAAGTTCGTACGAGATACGAGAGAGACCTCCAACCAAACCAACACGCGACAAAAATAAATAACTACGCATCCATCAATAATAGAGTGATGATGATGACAACAACAACAGCAACAGCAGCAACAACAACGGCGTCTTTATCAACGCAACGCTCGTCGTCGCCGTTTCTTCTCGGAAGAGAAGGAGGACGAAAGCTATCGTCGCGAAGGACGAATAATATCGGTCGTGTTTTTTTCGGCGTCGAGCAGCAGCACCAGCAGCAGCAGCGACGCTCGGCATCGTCAACCTCGTCATCATCGTCTGCCTTTGAAGTTCGAGCGGCTTCCTCGTCCTCGACTTCGACGTCCTCTTCTTCCGTCTCCTCTTCCTCGTTGTTATCTAGCACTCCGAACGGAGTGCTCTTCTCTTCGAACAGCTCGAAGAATCACAACGATTATTCAATCGCTTTGGATAAACTGAGAGCGTCTGGGTGCGAAGTTTACGACGTCGGGTCGAGGTTTCTCTCCAAAGGAGACCGAGGCGAGGACGTGAAAGCATTGCAGGCTTTGTTAATGAGCGAAGGATTACTGAGCAAAGACGTCGCGCCGACCGGTATTTTTGACGAAGGGACGAAAATGGCGTTGCAAAGTTGGCAAGCGAGACGGTGTTTACCGAACCACGGCGCGTTTGGCGACTTGTGTCGATTGGCGTATCTCGACGAAAAGCGTTTGGAAATGAAGTCGCTTTTGTCGAGCCCGTTGCCACCGGATAGAAGGAAATGGAAAGAGGCGGCGGTGTATCAGCCGCAACCAATGCCAAAGAGGGTGAAAAGTGGTGGCGGTTTGTTATCGTTGAATAGTCCAATGTCGTGGGTACAAGTGACCGTCGGGGCGCTCGTAGGCGCGACGATTTTATCCGCCGCGTTGGTTTTACCAAACATAGACATGGACGAAATCGCGAATCGGCCGGACGAATTAACCGACGAAGAAGAAGCGTATGCGATGAAGATTTTGAACGGCGCGAGCGTCCCGATGAAGAAAGTAGAAGAAGAAGCTGGAGAGAAAGATGACGAATAATAAATAAAAAAACACAACCACATTGTAACTGCCGCGCTACGTATGCTACATTTTCAAATACAAAACAACAATTTAAAATCTCCACTATTATTATCGAATACTCTCATCAAATCTAGTGCTAAACTCTTCAAAATCTTTTACGGTCATGTGTACTCCAACCTCTTCTAAGTGTTCCGCTTTTTGTGAAGTCATGATACCAACCACGTAACATCCCGCGGCGACGGCAGCTGTCGCGCCGCTCGGCGAGTCTTCAAACACGATGCAGTCCTTCGCGTCTTCGCTCGGGTCTAGCCCGAGCAAACGCAATCCGTCGATATATGGCTGAGGATGTGGCTTGGCGTGTTCGCATTCGCTACCAAGGACTACAAATTCTTTGAACCAATCGTCTAATCGTAACGCTTTCAACATCATTTCTGCGTTTTCTCTTGGAGCATTAGTTACGGCTATTTTTGGTATGTTTTCGGCATCAATTCGGCGCATCAACTCTGTGAGTCCGTTCAGTCTTTGTAAAGACGAAATCGCTCTTCTTCTGTATTCTTTCTCCTTCTCCGTCCACATTTTCTCGTGCTCTTCTTTGCTCAGTTCCGGATATAAGTTGTTAAATATGATTGTGTTTGCGCCTCCCGCTATGTATTTCCGGAAAAAGTCGTGGTCTATTGGCTTCTTCAATGGATTTTTCACGGTCGGGACTTTTAATATCAGCTCTTGAAAACACTCGAAATGGACCGGATCCGAATCTGTTAACGTCCCATCGATGTCGAATAAAAACGCTTTCGGTTTTGAAGGTGGGAGTTTCTCGTTGTTCATATGCAACGCGCGCGTATACTAGATTCGCGAAAAAAATGTGGCTTGTGGTGATGTGAGACATGAGAGTAGAATTGAAAAAAAAAATAAATAAGACGAGTCGTAGGTATATAGAACAATATTTTTGATACATCGTCATCATCATCGGCGCATACAAACAAAAGTGACAGAGACGCGACAGAGAGATAGAAGATCGCAGAGGATGAGTTCTCAACCTCAACCACCACCGTCGTCGTCTTCGCTGAAGGAACGAGAAGAAGTAGAAGTCGCGGTATTCAAGAAGAAGAAGAAGAATTTGTCGTCGGCTTCAATTCGTCGCTCTCGCGGCGGAAGCAACAATAACAAACGACGAAAGAAGACGAGCGAAAACGAAGAGGAAATAGAACGAGAAATAGAAGAAGAAGATAAAGGTGATGATGATGATGATGATGATGATGATGAAGATAACGATGACGTTTCCGCGAGGTTACAAAAAGCGAAAGAGAGACTGAATGAACGTCAGGAAATGTCTAAAGTCGGACAGAGTAATATTGACAGCGAGTTACTTTTACTCGGCGACGCGAAAGAGCGAGAGGAACAAGCGCGAGAACGAGAGTTTCAAGAGAGGAAAGAGAAAAATGGCGGAGAAGTACAACTGGCGTTTGGCGCCGGGGCGAAAGGAGGGTTAACGATAATGCACAACGAAAACAACAACAACGAAGATCCGCAAATGCAACTGTACGTAGAGCATGAGTTGGAAAAACGACGAAAGGAACATGAAGAAGCGCGACAACAGAAAGAAGGCGACAGCGACGACGGCAACGACGAGCGAAGAGACGTGGGTGATTTTCACTCGTTGCAAAAAGCTAAGGAGGATTTATGGAAGACGGAAACGTACTATGCCGACGCCGAGCAAAAACGAAAAGACGACATCGCTCGCAAAGAAACCGTGGATAGAAACTTAACTGGCATAACAGAGGTTGAAATATCCCAATTTGATCGAGCGAAAATGTTACAAGCGACTGAAGATGCCAAGAAGCGAATACAGCGACAAAAAGACGACGGCGACGACGAAGGGGAGTGGATCGATTTAGGCGTCAAAAGCGACGAGGCTCTAGAAATCGAGAAGTGGAAGGAAAGTGTAGTCGCTAAAGCCAAAGGGCTCGGTTTTAGAACATTTGGGAAGAAGAGGAGCAGATGATGATGATGATGATGATGATGATGATGATGATGATGATGATGATAAAAAGCGATAGAACATTATAGACGAATTAGAGAGACGCGCCTTGTTAGTGATAGTTACTTACGTTTTAGTACTTGGTGAAACTGTAGAAAAAAGTATGGTAATGTATCTTTTTTTCGCGTACGCGTAACTAACTTTTTTTCTTTGCCGTCCCGTCATTTTTTTGCGCTTATTCTCACGAAGAACATGAGCACAAAAAATGAAGAGTATGAAAACCTTCCTTTGATTAGCTACAGACTGTTGAAATCGAACGACGAAGCGGAGCTCGCTCGATTGAAACACGCGCTCGTGGACAGCGAGTATGGATTTTTTCAACTCGAAATCGACGACGACTTTGCCGGAGAAGACAAATTCGGAAAAGTCATCAAACGCGTTTACGATTCTGGGAGAAAGTTCTTCAAAGAACTCAGAGAGGACGCTAAGAAACAATACGTGCACACGCAGTACGAAACTTTTGAGACCGGAGGGTACGTTCCTTTATTCGAAGAATACGCGTATAAAGCGAACGAAATTGCGTGCGTCGAGAGTTTTGATTTGGTCAGAGATATAGATAAAGAAGAAGAAGAAGAGAAAATGGATTTTACGAAACAACCATCCGGGGCGAGAGGGAGAATCGATTGGCCCATTGAAGTTCCCGAGATGAAGCATGCGTTCAATAACTTTTACCGAAAGTGCGACGAGATCGCGAGGATTTTGTTTCTGTCGTTTGCCAAGGCTCTGTCGACAAAAGACGAACGCGCGTTTGAGAAGCACTTTTCGAAACACTCGCACTGCGCCATGCGCTTTATGCGCTATCCTCAAGTTGAACATATTAATGATAGTAATCCTAACGATATTACTGCTACTACTATCACTGAGAACAGCAACAAGAAGTCTGACGTCAAAGAGGTTGGCGTGTCCGAACATACTGACTTTGAAATGATGACTTTCTTGCATCAGAACGAACGCGGATTGTACGTAAAAAAACGGAGTGGAAGGAAAAACAATCGAGACGGAGAAGGCGAATGGATAGCCGCTCCAATCTTGCAGGAAGACGAGGCAAAGTTTTTAGTAATCATTAGCGATGGATTAGAAGCGCTCACGAACGGAACGTACAAAGCTACGCCGCACAGAGTGGAGCGACCCGAGAACGGTGAAAGATTTTCCATCGTACGTTTCAATGGCGTAGACGCCGAGACTGAGATGGATGCGTTGCCGGAGTTTGAGTTTGGAAACAACATTGGAACTAAAAGAAAGCGAGGGAAAACGACGGCAACACAGCTGGATCTAATTGCGACGAAAGTTCAAGAAGCGGATAGAAATTTGAAAGATCTCGTGAAAAGAAAGAAACATCCCAAGGAGGTGTTGACGTCGAATCCTGAACGTTTCGCTCAACTCTTAATTATGGCCAAAGACGACGACAATCAGTGGCACATTTGTTTAGTGCTACACAAAGCGGGAGAGTTTGCGGAGCGATACACTGGTTTCATAGGGAAAGTAGAAACGTGGTATGATTTGAACGTATTAGCAGAAACGTCAATTTTCGCAGCGTGCGAAGCCTTGGAAGAGAACATAGCCTTGCCAGAAAATGCGAAAACTCGAGTGACCGAGAAGGCTCGATTTCGATTTCACGGATGGTTAAAAGAAAACAAGATGGCGATTGAACACGAGTGCGTGTTGATTTTAAACTCGCGAGAGAAGGAGGCGCTATTAAAAGACTACACCGAGGCGGATAAAGTCACCAAAGAATCAATCTCTGTCGTTCCTACATGGTTCAAAGTAGAAGACACACCGTATGCCGAAATGCCCGAAGACGACGTGCACTGGTATCCGAAGGTGATAGACGATGTCATCGCCAGTGAGGAGAAAGATATTCATAGTGGTTATTTCACTTTTGAAGAAGCCTCTGGGACGTTGAGTGACTTTGAAATCAAGACGTACCGGAAAATTTCGTCGATTTGACAGTAGAGCGTTGTTGTACGTAGACCGCGCGAGCGCGAAAGAAAAGTAGATAGAAGTACAAGTACGACGGACGACTCGTAAAGGTGTAAAAAAGTAAAGAAAAAAGCATCGCGCGTCGTCATAAATAATTGCATCGCGTTGTTTGTTGTGTCGTTCTTCTCACGCGTTACATGAACCCTCAATTCGTGCAAATGACGCCTCAACAACAGCAACAACAGCAGAGAGGGTTTCTCTTGCTCTTTTTACTTTTCTTTTTCGTATTGACGTCTGGCCCAGGGGAGTTGAGACATAACGCGAGAAGGAATCGAATGGAAAACTTCCAAGAAGACAAGAGGAACTTCGAGTTGAAGAAATCAAACGTGAAAGATACGATTATCTTAGACTTGTCCAAATCGAACGAGATTTTGGAATTAGAGAACAGACAATTGAAAATAAGCGTGCTCGGATTGATGCAAAAGCTAAGAGAAGCGGCGAGTAAGGATGAAAGCGACAGAGGAGGAGGAGGAGGAGGAGAGAATTTTATTTCTCAGTTGAAAGAAGAGTTCAATTTGACTTCTGTCTCGGGACTTGGGAGCGTTGGACCTTCTTCTTTGAGCGGAAGTAGTAGCACTAAAAGTAGAAATAATAACAAAGAAAGCGAGAAGGAGGTTATGTTGGAACTTCCGGGTAGAACATTAGATGATGCCAGGATGCAGCACAAAGAAGAAGAAGATGAAGGAAAAGAAGAAAGCGCTTCCTCGGGGACGCGAGTTCCTCGCCGCGCCTTCGTACCTTCTTCGCTTAGATAATAAAGTTTAGTTTGCTGCATAACAGCATGTACCAAAATGCATACGGGATAAATAATGTAATCATATAATGGCTAAAGGACAATGAATCTAGTATTCTCATCCACGCGCTATCGTCAACACCCTTTTCTTACTCAACGGACTTTGAGAATAGAGGTTCGGTTATTGTTTGTTGTGTTCCCCCCTTCGCTACGTTTTTGTTCTCCGTTCAAAGAAGAAACCGGTCCAATGCGATACTTCCCCGGGGCGAGCCTGTTAGGCGAGTGATTGCGCGTAATGTCGCCTAAAACTACTCTGCTCGTTTTTGGTAAAGATGAGTAAAGTTTCGCGACGAATGGAGCTCTCGGCGGCGCCGATGGCTTTGTCTCGTTGAAAATTTTTGTATTCACTCGTACTTTGGCAGCAGCCGCTTCTTCTTCACCGCCCGAGTCCATCGTCGTCACATTCGCATTCGACTTCATCTTCTTCATCTGACTCTCATCGTTCCCTCCTGCGTTGTTATTCGAACCAGCACTAAAATTGCTATCGTGTCTTCTATTATTTCTTACGTTCGGATCTCTGTTCTCCTTGTCCCCGTCTTCTTCGTCCTCGTACACTTCCAGAGATTTCTGATTATTATTTTTGAATTTATTCAAATTCGAATTATTCATCAAAGAGGTTGGCGTTGGTTTTTGCGCAACTCTCTGCCTCTTCCTCGCCGAAGAAGTATCCACAGCGGCATTCGGAGTGGTATTATCTTCGATGATATTCAACGCGTGCATGGTTTGTTTCTCTTTTTTTTGTGTGCGCGTATATTGTCACTCTCTCTTTCTCTCTTCTCACTGTGCGTAACTACTTCTTTTTTTGAAGTCGATTTGAAAAGAAGAGCACACAACAGACGACAAATTTTTGTTTTTGTTTTGTTTTTTTGCCTTCGGCTGTTCGGGGGGCTCTCTCGCTGGTGGAGGGAAGAAAAATAAAATGCAGATGAAGGGAGCAGAGATCGTTTTTGTGTGTGGGAGTGAACGCGCGCAAAAAAAAAACAAACCAGAGACTCACTCTGCAAGGAAAGAGCAGGGAGAGAGAGAGAGAGCTGAAAAACTCTTTATAAATATATCGCACACTATGTCCTTCGCGGTCTCTACTTCCTCGTTTGCCGGCGCCAAGGTTGCCTTGCGCAAACAACAAAATGTTCAAAAGAAGCAATCCACGATGGTTCGCGCGGCGGCCGTTTCGGGTGAAGTTCCGGTGCGTCGATATAGATTTTTTTTTTTCTCGCGATGGACGTACCGCTTAAAAACGTGAAGAAGAGGGAGAGAAATGTCGCCGGGAGATGAGTC
>Ga0181595_10001822_pt1 | contig 22324 bp, 14 predicted proteins | sample 041ome_7_FD_145604 | JGI IMG/M metagenome (GOLD analysis project Ga0181595, IMG submission 145604) | Coastal salt marsh microbial communities from the Groves Creek Marsh, Skidaway Island, Georgia - 041401AS metaG (spades assembly) | ecosystem: Environmental > Aquatic > Marine > Intertidal zone...
GGAGACGGTTATCGTCGGGGCCGTTTGCGGGAGAGATTCCATTTTTTACGACACGCGTCGTCGTTCGTCGTCTCTTCTTCTACTTTTTCACGCACACACTCTATCTCTCTGTCTGTGTCTGTGTCTGTGTGTGCGCGCTTTCCTTTTGAAGCATCTTCCGAGAGAGGAATTCGATCGAAACTTTTCCCCAAAACGAGAGGAGAAAAAAGTGCCACTTTTACCCTTTTTCCCTTCTTCGCGCGTCGGAGAGAGAGAGGGAGAGAGAGACGCAGAGGAGGGCGTTTTCGTTCGTCCTCTCTCTTCCTCTCTCTGTGCCCGCCCGCGCGTTCGTCTTCTTTTCCTCGTTTGAAAAGGAGAGAGAGAGAGAGAGACCACACGAAACACATTTTTCCCCGGCGTTTTTATACAGTTATCCCGAAGAGAGAGAGAGAGAGAGTAACTTTCTTTTCTTCTCAACCGTGTCTCTTGGATGCCGCCGCCGTCCTTCTCGCGGTCCTCGAAAGAAATTCTGGAGCAAGATTCCGTCGAACTGCTCGAAATCGAGCTGCGCAGATTAACCAACGCGGTCGAGAAGTTAGAGGAGAGCAACCGGTACTTGGAGAAGGCGATCGAAGAAGAAGAGGAAGAGGAAGAAGCAGATTTAGACATTTACAGGCGAGCGATCAAAGAAAACGCGAAGGCGATACCGGAGCACCAGTCGAAGATTTTTGAAATCAGCCGGAGAATACGAGAGTTGAAACCATCCGTACGAGGAGACGACGACGACGGAAGCGCGTGGTTGTGAGAGAGAGAGAGAGAGAGAGGAGAGAGTTCAAATTTTAAAGATGGGAGAGGAAGGACGCTCGTTCGAGCTGAGCGACGAAAGCGCCGGCGAGGAGGACGGTCACGGCGACCAACTCTCCGCGCTGAGACGAGAACCGAGCGTGACGTTTCCGAGAGGATTTAGCTCTAAGGAGGATTTGGAGATTGGGACGCCAAAGTTAGGAGGGATGATGTCGAGCGGCGGCGGCACTTTTGGCGACGCGGAGGACGAGAGGAAAGGAAACGAAGAGGAGGAAGAAGAAGAAGAAGACGAATCCGCGAGGCGTAAGTCGATGGACGAATTTCAGAGACCGCCATCGATGATGTCACCCAGGCGTGGTGGATTATCTTCGGCGTTTAGCGCGATTGATTTGGCAAGTAGCACGGAAAAGCCGCCTCTGGCGCCACACGCGGCGCATCGCGTGTCCCAAGAATTCGAAGAGGAGATTGATAAACTGCGCGATAAGTTCGACGTAAACGATACGAGCGCGTTCTCACCAGCGTTCCAGTTTAAAACCGGAGATTTGATCAACGCAGGAACGGATTCTCCGCCGGTGGCGTTTTACGCGTACGCGCAATCTCCCGCGTCGATGAGTAGTAAACACGCGAGGTCCGTTTCGCCTCGAGTTCGAGAAGGCACGTTTCTCGGCAGTTCGCCGAGAAGTTTAGGTACCTCTCCCGGAAGCTTCACTCGAGGAGGCATCATGGGAAGAAGTGGCCCAAAACCGCTACCAACTTCATCTTCTCCAAACTTTCACGAGCCTATGCGAAGAGAAATCGGGTTTGACGGCGCTGGCTTCAAAAACGCTCGCGAGCGCTATTTCGAACAAGTCGCGAAGTTCCTCTCCGAGCGGTTCCAACTCGAAGACGATTACGATAACACCTGGATTAGTTTACGCTCGAAATCCAAGCCGAGCTTATTCAAATTGTGCAAGAAGCCTTTAACTATGGGTGAATCGTACCAAGAATTCTTTTTAGATCACGCGGATGTGTTTGAACTCTCCGAGGACGAACGATACGTTCGCTTGATTAGAAGGTAAAAACGTAGAAAACATAATAATCATAAAAATAATACGAGTTGTAGTAATTTTCACATTCATTTAAAAAAACCACTCGTCTTCTGTGTTTTATTACGTAAATGCGCATAATACGTGCTTAGTAGTAGTTGCTATATGTATTCGCTATCGTGTCTGTTTTTGTTTGGGATTCTTTTCTTCTCTCTCTCTCTCTCTCTCTCCTCATCCGCCCTCCGCGCAGAATTCATTCATTTTCCGCGCAAACGTCTCCAGCGTCTCCTCGAACATCTCCTCTAAAACCGGCCTCGTGAACCACCCTTTCACGATTTTCTTCGCCTCCTCCTCTCCACCGGTCGTCTTCGTCGTCCACTCGTACTCGTCCGGTTCGTTCAAGTTCGAAAACTCCTTCAAACAAATCTCGCCTTTCACCGCGCACGTTTTTCGCGTCTTCGCCTCTTCTTCCTCTTCCTCTTCCTCGCCGTCTAATCCATCCACGTTTTCTTCTTTTTTCTTCTTCTTCTTCGTTTTCTCCGTCTTCACCTCGCACTCGAGCTCTACCTCGTACGTCATCGTCACCTTCAGATCGAACACGCCGAACTTCTTCCCTTTTTTCCTCGTCGATATCGAGCACTCGCCGTCCACGGTCGACGACACGATCGCGCACTTTTGGCAGCCTTTTCGGGAGAGCAAAAGCGACGCTTTTCGCGCCGGCGACGACGACGAATCGAGAGCGCAAAAGTCTTCGAAGAACTCTTTGCAAAACTTCATCTTGTTCGTCTCTTCCCAGTGCCAACCGTTGATGTTGGTGCCATCTGGACGGTCGGAAACGATCCAACGCGGGTCACCTTCGCCGAGTTTTGCCATTTGTTGTTGTTGTTGTTGTTTATGCGCGTGCGTTCGTCTTTTTATATCCAACGCGCGCGCGCGCTTCGATATTGCGCGCGTCAAGTCCTTCTTTTTTGTAAAGAAATGGAAGACGAAACGACGTGATGTGAAATTTTTTATTATGATTTCTAAAAAATTTTAGGAATATACAAAACGGGATGATGACGACGCTACTACTACTACTAATAGGCTAAAGCATCTCGACTGCCCCACATCATGGACCCTCTTCTCTTCTCGCGGTGGTGTCGTCTGCCCGTGGCGAGGCCCATTAAATTGTTATAGCTGCCTTTTTGCTTCTCTTTTTCTCGCATGCGACGGTGGTCGTCGTCTTCTCGCTCGGCGCGGCGGTGGACTTCGCTCATGATCATCTCTTTTTGGTCCGGGGAGATGATGGCGTTTGAATTCGCCCACTCTAAGGCTTCGTGCATTTGTAAGATGGACGCGCCTCGGCTGTCTACCGTTCGGCGGAGCATGGTGGATTTATTTTTTAATCGAATGTCCATTTGGCAGGCGGGTTGTTCCCACGGTTCGCCGTCGATGTGCATGGGGAGTTTGCGAAGACATTCGATGCGAACTTCTCTGGCTTGACAAATGCGGACGGGTTTGTCCACGCCCCAGTTGAGTTGACCCAAGTGCAACGCGCCGTGGACGGTGACGATGTCGATCAAGCCGTCTTGCATGGAGGAGGCACCAAAATCGCCATCTTTTTCCCACATGCGAACGCCGCCGGCGAAAGAGTTGATGTTTAAAAGTACAATACCTTCGGCTTCTTGCGGTATGTCTTGCAAGACGCCGTCCGCGTAGATTAAACAATCGCGGTGTAAACCAGCCATGGAATGTTCCAGGAAATCTTTCGCTCCAAAGACGCCGTAGAGGATTTTGTTCGTCGCTTGACTGAAAAAGAGGTTTGGTTTGGAGTTTCGAGTTTGGTGAAACCGCAAGGCGGCTTGCGCGTCGACGCCGATGCCGAGGTAATTTTGGAAGACAATCTCAGATTGGCCGTTCGGACCCATGACGAGCGAACCAGCAGACTTGTCATCCGACGCGTGTTCGTCGATAGATTTGGGGACTTGCGGGGAGTTTGGCGGTAAGGTTGTTTTGGTTTTGTCGTCCTTGTTGTTGTTGTCTCCGCCGCTCGATAATCCTCCCATAGACCCAAATCTCGGCGTTGACGGTGAGCCGGGCGTTTTGTCACCGCCGCTCTTTTCTCCGTCGCTCTTTCCGCCTCCTCCAGGAGTCGTAGTTCCGCTGACGTTTTTCGGCGTTTGCGGATTGGAAAGTTCTTTCTTCGGTAAAGGAGTCAAAGTCGCCGTCCATCGGTCCAGCAACGTCGGATGCGCTTCCATCACCTGCAACAAAATCTCAGAGATGACTTCCTGAAAACCAAACCCGCCGCCCCAACCTAATACTCTCGCTAAATCGTTCCCGGTGCCCAACGGCAAAATTGCCACCGGCGGTTTTCTAAATGTGGTCGATAATCCTCCTGCTCCACCTGCTAAACTATTGTTGATATTAGTATTACTACTATCTGCACCATCCGCGTCGATGTTTCCATTCATGCCGCTGCGATTACTCCCACCCGAGGCGTTCATCACGGCATCGCTCGCGTTCGCCATTCTCGCGTCGAAATCCTCTTGCGCTAAATCGTCTAAAGCTTGCAAAATCCAACCGACGGTTCCGTCTCCCCCGCAGACTAAAATTCTCACGTTCGGCACGCTCGCGAATAATTTTAACGCCGGCGCGGGGCCAGTCTTGTGCAAGTCTACCACTTGCAACGGATTCAAGTTTTGACGCATCGCTTCCAACAGATGCCTCCCTGTTTGCCCGCCGGAGCGCGAGTTTACAAACACCAACAACGGCATCGCGTCTTCCGGCAACAAGTCCACGTCTACGCTTAAAATCGGCGAATACGCGTCTTGGTCGTCCATGAAATACTGCTGAATCCCTCCGTTACTAATTCCGCCATTCTTCCCACTTTTCTTCCCTTTCTTCTTTATGTACTTTTTAATCTTCCTCGTCACCCGTTTCAGCGGGCTCCGCATCGGCGCTTCCGTGACGCACTCCGGCGGCAATATCAACCGCACGTGTCGCGACTTCTTCAAAAAATGCCACCATCCTTCTCGCTCTCTCCTGTGCTGCGCGAATTGCGCGAGAAACCACCTCCCGCTGATCAACAACACGAGCAGCGACACGAGTATCTGCAGCACTTGCTCCTTCGTTTTCGGCGCGTACTGACTAAACGGAACTCTCTCCACGAGAGACGTGACGTTCACCACCCAACCGGACAACGCTTCCCCAGAGCGTGGAACATTCGTCTTCAAATCGATCAAAATCGGCCCGGGACTGGCGCTCGATTTCGAAAACACTTTCTTCCGCAGCGTGGCGAAGATCGGCGAGGACTTGTTCCACAGCGCGGAAGAGATGCCCATATCTCTCTTCAAATTTGATATCTCGGACCTTCAATTTTTACCCGTTTGAATTGTAAATTCCCCTAATAACTCTTCAAAACGCTCTCTCTCTCTCTTCGAACAGATTTGCAAAAATCGAAGCAAAGCGAACGAGAGAAGCGCGCTCTTCGCTCTCTCCCCGCGTGGTGCGGTTGTTGTTGTCGTGTTTTGTGTGCTCAAACGTCCGCGCGCGCGAGTCAGTCCGGGAAGATTTTCTTCTTTTTTTCTGTCGCGTTCTTTTCTTGGTTTTTGTTGATGTGGGTTTAGGGTTTGAGAGCGATGTTGAAACCCTAAACTATCCAAAAAAGCACACGATTTTCTCTTCTCTTCTCTCGGGAAAAGAGAGCTTCACTGTTAAAGAAAGAAGAAGCCCAACCAACAACGCACGACCAACCATTATCATCAGCGCGCTGCTTCACAGACGACTCCCGCGACGAGCGACGACGAACGAGACGATGAGCATTATTCGACGCTCCTTTTGTTCTTCGACGACGTGCAGCAGCTCGTCTTCTTCGTCTCTGTCGAACGCGAGGTTTTGTTATCACACGAGTGGACAATTTAATCATCAGCGGCGGCTGCAAAAGCGCTCTTCTTCTTCCTCTTCTTCTTCTTGTTTTGCTCGAGGGGAGAGGATTGGTTATTTTTTGAACGGAAGGAAGGCGAGGGAATTTCGCGGTGGTGGTGTCGGCGCGTCGGCGTCTGCTGAGGGTAATGCGGATGCGTCGTCGTCGTCGTCGGAGAAACAGGGACAAAAGTCGTTTGCAGATTTGGGCGTCCCGAAGCAAATTGTAGATTTACTGCGCAAAGCTGGCATCGAGAAACCTTCGGTGGCGCAATTAGCGGCTTTACCGGAGCTGATTGATTTGAGAAAGATAGAAGATGAAGATGATAAGGCGTGGAGTGTATCAATGCCATCGATCGCGATGCAGTCGCACACCGGTTCTGGGAAAACTTTGGCGTATTTGATACCGATATTCTGCGACATCTTACGAGAGGAAGAGGCGATGGAGAAGATGGATAGAGATCAAAAAAGGCACGTGAACGATGTTCGGGCGATGATTGTTGCACCGTCGCAAGAGTTGGCGATGCAAATCGTGAGAACCATAGAAACTGTGTTGGGACCGTACGGGAGAGATATTACGCAACAGCTGATTGGAGGCGCGAACGCGAGGCGACAAGAGGAAGGCTTGAGGAAAAAAAGACCGTTTATTGTCGTCGGAACGCCCGGGAGAATTGCAGAGATGTCCCGGATGGGAGTGCTGAAAACACACGGTGTGAGTACGCTCGTCATCGATGAGGCAGACGACTTGTTGGCGAGTAACTTTCGAAGAGACATGGCTAGGATAAACGAACACTGCGGCAAAAGTGCGAAAGGCGGGAGGAGAACCATCATATGTTCGGCAACTCTGAAGCAAGAGACGTTAGATGCGTACGCGTACGTGGCACCTGATCTAAAACTCGTCTTGGCGGATTACGAGATGAATAAGCCGGCTAAAGATGATGGAGGTGTGACGAATGGAACAAGTGAAGGAGGAAAGGAAAAGGAAACCAAAGAGATTGTCAACGACGACGGAGAAGAAGACGGAGAAGACGAAGATATCGTCGAAAAAGCTCGTCGTAAAGCTCAAATGAAGAAACAAATAATGATCAACGCCGAAGAGCAACAAGTGATGAATCGAGGCGCAGTTGCACTGCCACCACACCTTCAACACTTGTTTATAGAAGCCGAGAGAAATCGCAAAGTGGATGCGTTGAGAAGAGCCGTTCACGCGATGGACGTCCAAAGATGTCTCATTTTCGTCAACTTTGGACGACGCTCGAAAGATATCGAAGGTAAATTGTCCGCTCGAGGCATGCCCGTAGCTTCATTACACGGCGACATGGACAAGATTCAACGCGAACGAGTTTTGAAAAAGTTCAAGTCTGGGGAAATTCGCGCGCTGTTAGTTTCCGATTTAGCGGCGAGAGGTTTAGACATACCAAATTGCGATTGCGTCTTCAATCTCGAGTTACCCACCGACGAAGTCCACTACGTCCACCGCGCTGGACGCACCGGTCGGATGGGCGCTCCTGGCGTCGTCGTCTCTATCAGCGAACAGAAGGAGAACTTCGTCTTGGATAAATTTGCGCAAAAGTTAGGCGTTGAAATCGTAAAGGCGTCCCCGGAGCGCGGTAGAATGAACGTGAAAGGGAACAAGGCGACGTTTTGATCCTGTATATTGAGAAAAAGCGTCCCATCATGTAAAGTCTATGTGTTGTAGTTTTAAAATTAATATTATATAATGAGTATAGTAATAATCTGCCGCGTGTCATGTCTTTCATGTACGTATTTTTTCACCAACTTCCACGATTAGTAGTACACAAGGAACGAATCGTTCGCCGCGTTGAGTCGATCCTTCATCTTATCCCACCTTCTCTCCGAACTTCCCGTCGTCAACGTGAAAAACTTCCCTTGCGTAATCGTCACAGTTGTCAAGGCGTGTCTCTCGTAACTCTTCGTCTTCGACACAAACTCAAACGAATAATACAAGTGCCCGTCCTTATCCGTTCTTTCCTTAGCGCTCAACAACTTCCCCAAAGCCCCCGGCGCCGACAACGCTTGCTTCACCAACGTCTCCGCAACTTCTTGCGCGGTGCCAATATCTTTCAACGATTCTCTCTCAGTCGGATAAATGTTTAACGAAATAGACTCTAACGGTTCGATGATGTCTTTGAACACCTTCGCCTGCCCGTCGACGGAGATTTCTTGCCATCCAACCGGGTAGATGAACTGATAACCTTCTCTCGTTTCCTTGACGACGTTGAAACCAGACAAAGCGTAAGACGGGTTGACGTTTTGCGTTAACGCGACCGCGCCAGCCGCGGTGGATAAAACCGCCTGGCGTCGAGACAAAGAGGAGGAGGAGGAGGAGGAGGAGGATTCCTCTTCGGACGAAGCGCTACATTTGATGATGGACGTTTTCCTCGTTCGCTTGATGGAAGATTGGACCTGCGCGCGTAAATCGCGAAAGATGGAAAGAACGAGAGAGAGAGAGAGCGTCAGCGCGACTAAAAAAGAGGACGCGCTGTTCAACGCGCACTCGTTCATCGGAAGAAGAGAGACCTCACACATAATAAAACGTCACTCGATCCGAGAGAAGACAAAAACAAAGGAGAGAGGATACAGAAGATTACGTAAAAAAAGAAATCCAAAACCAATCGCAACAAAGAAAAAAAGAAACAATTAGCGTCTCTCTCTCTCACACACTCACCTTTTGACCACCAACGACGGCTTTGGCGACGACGCCGTTTTGAACGCGTGGAGCGGCGGCAGAAGCAAACATTAAGATATTGTTTCTTAAAACAACGCGCGTGGGGGGATTCTTGTTTTTTTGTGGATAAAAAATTTTGTTTTTTTTTCAAAAAAAAAAAAAAAAAAAAATCGCGCCGCGAGATCCTTTTTTTCAAAACGACAGACGACGACAGACGACGAACGACGCGAGCAAAAAGGACGACAGAGAGAAAACCGCGACGGATTTCGGACGACGTTTTGACGACGACAACAAACGAGAAGAGAGAAAAGAAAAGCGAGACGACGACGCAGAGATACGCGCGAGATTCGCTTTAGAACGAGAGGATTGTTTATTTATTTTTTCTCTTCTCGCTCTTCGTGTGTTTGTGTCTCATCGCCGAAGAAGAGAGAGAGAGACTGTTTGCTTCGCTTCGCGCGTGAAGCCTCCGCCGCTCTCCGATGAGCGCGAACGGCAAGAAAAAGACGTCGTCGGCGGCGGCGAAGACGACGTCGTCGGCGAAGAAGTCGACGTCGGCGTCGTCGTCTTCGAAGAACAAGAAGAGAAAATTGAACGACGGTAACGACGACGACGAGAAGACGAAGAAGATGGACGTCGACGACAAAAACGACTCTGAGCAAAAGCCGAAAGAGGAAAAAGGAGGAAAAGACGACGACAAAGAGGACGGGTTTCCAGCGTCTGCGTTCGACGTCGACGCGGACCGCGAAAAGTTTAAAAAAGGTACGCTCAAAAGAGAGGCGTACGAGATGCTCGAAAAGCACTGGCCAGAGATGAAAGATACGAACGAGCTGTGGGAGCAAGGTTTGAGAGAGAAACGGAGCCTCGGGAAGTCTAAAGCGGTTTTAGCGTCTGGATTGTCACACGACGCGGTGTTCGTGAGAGTGCCGGGAGGTTCGAGCGGTTCGACCGCCACGGGAAAGTGGGCGTTGCGATGTTTCGTCGGAAGTAAGAAAGTGGCAGCGGCCGCAGTGGTGAACGCTCAATCGCCCGCGAAAAAGAAAAAGACGGACGACGATTCGGAGGAGAAACTGGACAATGACTCGCCAAAAGTTACGACGGGACCAATCAGATCGGTTGCGCTGAAAGGACCGTCGAGTGGCGAGTTGTTGAGCAAAGTGCAGGCTTTGCTTTCCGGAAACGCGAAGAAGACGCAAAGTGATGACGACAACGGCGACGATACTGAATCGCCATTAAAGATTGCCTTGAAATCAAACGTCGCTCGTCTCTCTCGAGCGACCAAAGATATTAACGACGCCAAAGAACGCATGGAGCGATACCAACAAACGCTAAAGCAGCTCAAGAAGAAAGAGGCGGATTTCAATGACCCAGCGAAACGACCAAAGATTGAAAAATTGAAAACGCCCGCACAGTTCAAGAAAGAAGATGGATGTCCCAGTCAGAAGGGCTTACCGAAAGAATTCTTAAAGTTCACCGGAAACAAGAACGACCGACAAGCTTTATCGAAATGGCTCAAAGGGAGAGAAAAAGCTGAAGAAGCGATTAAAGCCGCCGTCGACGCGTACGTGGAGAAACGAAGGAAAGAGATGAAAGATCAACAGGCGGCTTTGAAAGTGGACCCGAAGAGGATAAAGTCTCAACTTACCAGCGCAACAGTTGCATTCGAACGATCTAAATTGCATCTTCAAGCGTGCGAAGACGTCCACAAAGCGTTGCAAGTTAGGGACCAAATCATTTTAGAGTCTGACGTAAACGATTGGGAATATACAAACAAACTGGGAGAATTCGAGCGCGTGTTTTTGCACCTCGAGAAAACGAAATCAGAAAGCTTGGAAGCGGTTCCGGATCGCGAAAAAATGAGACTCCTCGCTAGAGGGCAGGCCGAGGAAGAGAGAGTGCGCTTGAACGAGGAAAAAGTGCGCATAAAGAAAGTGAAAGCGGAGGAGGCTGAGCAGAAGAGGAAAAAAGAAAAAGCCGATCGAGAAGCGGCGAAGGAGGAAGAAAAGAGGAAAAGAATCAACGATGCGAGGTATCCTATCGATGACGACGACTTGAGAAAGGAGTTGATACAAGAGGCAGAAGAGAAGGGAATGGAATTATCATCGCTGCTGCGACCGCTACCGAAACCCGTGCCTGTGGAGAACGGACAAGTTTTAGCAGATGAAGGCGCGTTGGCTGAATTTCTCGCCATTTTTAGCGAAGCGTTGAGTGCGCCGCCGTTGCGAACATACTTAATGGTTCGCGAATGTTTAGAAAACGAAGATAAGCGGCAGTTGTATGTTCTCTATCGCGCGCTATTGCAAGGGGCGTTACACGAAGACGCGACGGGCGTTGGACGCGGGGTCACTCGATTACGCTCCGTCAACGATAACATCGTCTGGGCGCAAGTGATTGTGAAACTTTTACAATTAGAAGGCGAAAGTGCGCACGGAAAAGGCGCGATGGAAATTGTAAATTCTTTATCTAAGGATGGTGGGCGCATCGATAAGCTCACGCTTCAGCAAAACTTGACGCTTTTACGAGCATTAGCCGATTTAGCGCTCGATAGCAGCCCGTGTCACGAAGAATTGGAAGCGCGAGTGCAACAAGCGGATATTTATCGGGCCGAACGTTTCGAAGAGAGAGCTAAACGAAGTAAACAACAAAAACTGCGAGAAGAAAAAGAGAAAGAGGAGAGACGTTTGAAACGAGAAGCTGACGCGCTTGCAAAGAAGGAGCTACTCGAGAAGCAACGGTTAGCGCGAGAGGCGGGAGAACCGATCCCGATGAGTCTTGAAGAAGAGGAAGAAGAGGAAGATTTAGACGCTAAATTTGCCTTACCCGAAGAGTTTGAAAAATACACGGGCAGCGAAATGGATCGATCAGGGTTTCTTAAATGGAAAAAGCTTCGCGAAGAAGCGCAACGCGAACTCGCTGAACAACGCAGATTATACGAAGCGGAAAAATTGAAACAAGAGCGCGAACGAAAGCGCATCGAGAAAGCGGAACTCATGAAAGGCGCGAACGGCGAAGCCATGCGCGAGCGAAAATGGCAGGCAACGTTACAGCGATACCAAGCAGAGGATGACATGGTTCGCGTTCGCGTTCGAGCGCTCGGACGAGATCGAAGTATGGCTACGTATTGGTTTGGCGTTGGCGGGCGCACGGATGCGGTGTACGTCCAATCGTTCGACGGGAAGTGGGGCAAATACGACAGCCAAGATCAAATCGATGCGTTGAACGTGGCCTTAAACGTGAAAGGCGAGCGCGAAGCTGCTTTGAAGCACAGTTTGGCGAAACGCGCGGATATGATTGAGGACGCCTTCGAACGAATTCGAAAGATTCGCAAACAGGAGGAGAAAGAGAAGGATCGGTTACTGGCTTTAAAGTTGGAACAAGAGGAAAGAGAAAAGTCTGGCGCCCGACCGATGCGACAAAAAGTTATGGCCCCATCCGAGATTGACGACGCGCCAAAGGAGTTTGTTCTCTCGCCAGGCTCTCAACGTATGGTTAAAGCGTCTAAAGTCAAAGCGAAACTGAGCGCAAAAGCCACCGCTGTGCAGAAAGAGTTCTTGGATGCGTACCTCGCGTTTGACGACTACAGCGCGGTTCGACACGCGAGACAAGTGATAAAACGTATTGTCGAGCAGGTCTTGGAACTTTCAGTGGAATCGATCGCCGGTGAAAGCATGGAATCGTTGAGAGCCAAACGCGACGAGCTCAGCAGATCTTCGAACAATAGTTTCGATGAATCGTACCTCTCCAAGACGCTCCTGGATCTCGAACAAAAATTGTACGAGTTTCAAAACGAGCAATTCGCGCTCGCGGAGGAAGAAGCCGATCTCCTCGCTCCGGCGCCACCTGAACTGACTAAAAACAGGCTGGAGCAGTTGGTATTAAAACACACAGACCGAGACATGCGATCGTGGAAAATGGCGCGCTCAAAACTTGCTGCAATGCTTCCTCAAGAAGTCTTGGAAGAAGCCGTCGAAGCTCGCCGCCGAGAAATGATTGAAGAACACATGAAAGAAAACGCGGAAGAAAATGAAGACGAAGATGCGGTGCGCGCGAAAATGTTCGACGACTTTGAAAACGATCGATTAGGAGAAGATGTGGACGACGCGAGTATATGGAAACACCCCGGTTACGACAAACGTCGCGACGCCTGGCGCAAAACGCTCCTCGGGGAGAGCGAAACGCAGCTCACCCCAGCGGTGCTGGCGTATTGCGCGAAAGTTTTCAACGATACCATCCAAACCTTCCTCGGTGAAATGCACGAACGGATACAACTCCGCTCCGCGCAAGAAGAAGAAGACGCGCTCGCGGAGAAGAAAACATTCAGAGCGCGGTGTTCAGCCATCGCCAAGAGTGGCTTACAGTGTAAACTTCCCGCCATGGAAGGCAAAAGCACGTGCATCAATCACTCTGGCACCGCGGCGGACGACTTCAGCGACGGAGCCGCCGAAGAGCAAAAAGAAGAAGAAAAAGTCGACGTCGTTAAACCCTTCGACGACATGGACGTCGACGAAGCCGACGACGAGCGAGTGCCCGCGCAACAACAGCAACAAACGTTAAATCCGGAGGGAGATCAAACAGATACTCTCGATTAAATTAAAAGTATCGTAGCAAACACAGACAATATTTTCATCTTATTTTAAAAATAAAAGTTCTAGTCAAAGCAAAAGTCAACACTCTTTTTCCCCAACCGCGCTTTACAAAAAAATCGATCGAAAAACAACGACATGAAGCTGGAAACCGCGAGAGGCTTTAACGGCGAGTGCCGCGACGGCGTCAACGCGTTGTTTTTGTCGCTCGTTGTCTCTGGAAATCGAAATCGTCAATCGCCTTCTTCGGACTTGATGTTGGCGCACCCGTTGGGAGGGTCCGTGTGCCTCCGAAAACTTTCCAAAAATACGACCGGGAAGAAGACCGGCGACGACGACGACGACGACGAAAACGAAGAAGATGAAACGAAGACGATCTTCTTCTGCGACGAATCGGACGTTCGCGACCAGACGCAAATCACGTGCGCGACGACGTCGCCGTGCGGGAAATTTATCGCCTCGGGGTCTCGCGTGAACGTGTCCACGAACGTCGCGCACGTGCGAGTGTGGCCCGTTAGAGTGGTCGACGAGGCGGACGAGCGTCGACGTCAACGTTTACGAGAGAAGACGAAGAAGCAAAGCACAGAAGAAGGAGAAAAAAAGAAGAGCGCGGCGGCGTTAAAGCTGAGCTTGCACAAAGGCGAGGTGATCGCGCTGGCGTTTTCGCCGTGCTCGAAATTTCTCGCCAGTTTAGGCGGCGCGAGCGATAACTATCAACTCGTGTTGTGGCGGTTGGAAGACGGGAAAGCGATGTGCGGACGGAACACGTTCGGCGCGACGACGACGGCGTTCTTGCACCGAACGAGCGGCAATCCGAGTTTAGTGACAGCAGGCGCTGACGAAAGTGGCGTGGTCGTGTGGGAATTCGATAGCGCGAAGAGATCATTCTCGAGCGAGAAGTGTCGATTGGGACAGATTAGAAGAGACGCGGTGAAGGTCGCGGTGAGCGAAAACGACGAGTTCGCGTATCTCGGGACGAAAACGGGCGACGTGTTGAAAGTGTCGCTGACTGGCGATCGATTGTTTAAGAAGAAAAGCGACTACAAAGCGAGCGGTGGAGTGACGAGTTTGGCTTTGGTGAAAAGCACAGGGAGAGATTTACTTTTAGTAGGCGGCGGTGACGGGAGCGTGAACGTGTTGGACGCGGAGACGATGGATGAACATCATTTGAAAGGGAGCAAAGGGAACGGGAAGGTTTTTGCGAATGGAAAGATTACGTCCATCGTCGTGCTCAAGTCGGAAGAAGAAAGCGAAGACGAAGAGCGTTCCGACGATACGACGGTGGAGACGTTCGTTCCAGTCGAACAGGTGAATAAACAGTACCATCGTCGTTCACCCGCGACGATTGTAAAAGTGCCGCCGTCGAACGCGACCATCAAGCGACGTCAACGCGCGGCGAGAGAAAACGCCGACGCCATCGTTACGACGCACATTGTTTTGGTGGGAACGTCAAAATGCGACATCGAGTTGTTTCATTTAACCAGAGATGATAACGACATCATGTACGGAACGGGCGAAATTACGCCCAAAGCGGAAAAGCCGTTATCGCTCGTTTCACCTGCTGCTATAAAAAATAAATCAGACAATGGAAAAGTTTTGATTTGCGGCGGCCACGACGCTCCAGTCAACGATATCGCGTTTCCTCGAAATTGCGAAGGCCTTTTCGCCACATGTGCGGGGACAGAAATACGTTTATGGAGGACCGAAGATTGCGAAGAATTATCGCGCATTAACGCCTCCGGAGTTTCTTCGACGTGCGAAAACGTTGTCTTCGCTCCAGACGGATTCTCGATCATCTCCGCGTGGAGCGACGGTAACATTCGATTTCACTCGCCAAAGTCTGGAACACTACTCGCGACCATGGAAGATTGTCACCCAGCTGGTGTTTCTGCTTTAGAGATTTCTAGAGACGGTTTAACGCTCATTTCCGGAGGCGTAGATGGTGCCGTCAGAGTGTGGACTCTTCCGGAAGGGGGATACGCCACCGCCGCGCTGAAAGCGTCCATGAAAGAACACCGTGCCAAAATAAATAGCGTCGTCTTTTCAAACGACGAAAGCATCGCCGCGAGCGCATCCGACGACGGAGCGTGTATTCTCTGGAACATGAAAAAAAACTCCCGCTATCGCATGCTGAAATGCTTCAACAACGCGTTCGTCAAGTCTGCTTTATTCCATCCAGCGGACGATTCGATTTTAGTCACGGCGTCTTCCGATAGAAAAATAATTTTTTGGGACGTTCAAACTGGCGAACCTACGCGCGAATTCGAAGCGAACGAAACGAGCGAAGTGACGTCACTTTCCTTACACGCCCTCGATGCGTCGAAAGGCGGCTCGAAAAACCTCCTCTTAGCCGTCTCCGGCGGCAGCGCCGACCCCGTCGTGAAGCTCTTCCGAGACGAAAGCGAAAAAGAACCAGAAAAAGAACAAAAAGAAGAAAATCAGAATCAACAAAAAGTTTCGCTCCTCGCCATCGGTCGCGCCCACTCCACGCGCATCAACAGACTCAAGTTCAGTCGCGACGGCGAGAGAATCGTCAGTTGCGGTCAAGAAGGCGGCGTCTTCGTCTGGCGGATTTGATTTCGAGCGGCGCCGTTGTTGTTTTGAGATCGTGCTTTTTATATTATATAGGACAAAAAGACGTTATTATTAATTTTTTCATCGATGCAAAAAAGCTTCTTCGTTTAACTTTGACGCTCGTCGATCGATTGATTTCATCCACCGTTGTTTTTACATTTTCGCTCTTCGCGAATTTTCGCCGCCTTTCCTCTTTCCTTTTCCCTCTCTCGTCTCAAACTCAAAAGTTAGCAAAAAGTAGGACACGTCGGCCAAAAAAGGAGTTCCGCAGCCAAAAAAAAAGAAGCAACCTTCTCTTCCACTCCTCACAAAGAACAAAAAACATCCAGCGTCTCAAAACAAAATGCAGTCGCTCACGTTTACCAGTCGCACGGTACGTTCGTCTCGTTCCTCTTTTCTTTTTTCGCGCGAATGTGGTTTCAAAGCGCGGATTTCGCGTTCGCGTTCGGGTTGCCGGTGGCGGTTCTGTGGCGCGTAATTTTGCGCGCTAAATTTTTTTTTCGATTGAGAAAAGCGGATTGGCTGCGCTTTTCCAGGCACCCCTCGACTCTCGCCTCGTACCACTCGGCGGCGGCGAGCGTTTTTGGTCTCGCGAAGCTTTCGGAGCGCATCGAGCGATGTTTTCGCGAAGAAACGATATCGTTCGGTGCTCTTCGGTCGTTCTTTCGATGGTTTAAGGGGTGAGCGTCCACTGCGCGCGGAAATGGATTTTATCTAAAAATTGACGGGTCGTGGGTAAAAACCTTATAACCTGAAGAGAGAAGCTTTCGTCGATTTGATTTTCTTTTCCGTGCTCGCCGCGCTCGCGCGATGCGGAATGCTTCGTCGCGCGCGCACTTCTCGCGACTCGCCCAGAGGAGCGTTGTGTTCGTAACGCTAACCAATCTTAACGTCTCTCATCATCACACTTTCACGATAATAAATCAAACAGGCCTTAGCCGGTTCGACTCGAATGGCTTCGACTTCTCAATCGAAAAAGGTTGTCCGAGGCAGAGGCCAACTTTCGGTCACGAACATGGCCGCGAAGGATTTATACTTTAACGCGCAAGACGGTTTGGCGTTGAAGAAGATGCAAAAAGGGGTCGATAAGCTCGCGCACGTCGTCGGCGTTACCTTAGGACCGAAGGGGAGAAACGTTGTTTTGGAATCCAAGTTCGGCTCGCCGAAGATTGTGAACGACGGGGTGACCGTGGCGAAGGAAGTTGAATTAGAAGATCCGGTGGAAAACATTGGCGCGAAGTTGGTGAGACAAGCGTCGCAGAAAACAAACGACCAAGCTGGTGATGGTACGACGTCAGCGACCGTGTTGTCGGCGGCGATGATCACGGAAGGTATGAAGATTGTCATGGCGGGTACGAACCCGGTCCAGTTGACCAGAGGTATGGAAAAAACCGTGGCCAAGTTGGTGTTGAAATTGAAGGAGTTGTCCAAGGAAGTCGCTGATGAGGAATTGGCGAGCGTTGCCGCGGTTTCTGCCGGGGGTAACTTGGAAGTTGGTGAAATGATTGCCGCTGCGATGGCGAAGGTTGGTCGCAAAGGTGTGATTACGCTCGAAGAAGCGAGATCGGTCGATAACAACTTGATCGTCGTCGAAGGTATGCAATTCGAAAGAGGTTTCATCTCTCCGTACTTTGTCACCGATCAAGAAAGAATGATTTGCGACTACGAAATGTGCAAGTTGCTTTTAGTCGACAAGAAAATCTCCTCGGCGAGAGACATGATCAACATTCTCGAAGCGGCGATCAAAGACTCCTTTCCGCTTTTGATCATCGCGGAGGACATTGAGCAAGAAGCGATGGCGACTTTGGTCGTGAACAAATTGAGAGGTGCGTTGAAAGTGTGCGCGTTGAAAGCCCCTGGTTTTGGCGAGAGAAAATCGCAATACTTGGAAGATATTGCCATTTTGACGGGCGGTACTGTCGTCAAGGAAGAGCTCGGCTTGTCTTTGGATAAGGTTGGCACGGAAGTTTTGGGTAACGCGGCGAGAGTCACACTCGGCAAAGAGTCTTGCACCATCGTCGGTGACGGGTCCACGGACTTGGAAGTCAAAGCGAGAGTGAAACAAATCAACCGCTTGATTGAAGTTCAAGAAGCAGAATACGAAAAGGAGAAATTGAGTGAACGCGCGGCGAGACTTTCCGGCGGCGTCGCCATCATCCAAGTTGGCGCGCAAACCGAAACTGAACTCAAGGAGAAAAAGTTGAGAGTTGAAGATGCGTTGAACGCGACGAAAGCCGCGGTCGAAGAAGGCATTGTCATTGGTGGAGGCACAACCTTCTTGAAGCTTGGTCAATTCGTCGACGGCATCAAGGAAGAATTAGACAACGACGAACAGCGATTAGGTGCGGACATCATCAAGAGAGCTTTGTCTTACCCGATGAGATTAGTCGCGTACAACTCTGGTGTTAACGGTTCCGTCACGGTCCAAAACGTCTTGAGCCAAAGCGACCCGGATTATGGTTTTAACGCCGCCACTGGTAAGTTTGAAAACTTGATGAAGTCTGGCATTATCGACCCGACTAAGGTGATCCGTTGCTGCTTAGAAAACTCTGTTTCCGTCGCGAAAATCTTTTTGACTTCCGACGTTGTCGTCTGCGAAATCCCAGAAGACGAAGAAGCAGCGACTGGTGGTGCCGGCGCTCTTGACAACTCCGGTTATGGCATGTAATTCGTTTTCTCTAAATAAATTCTAGCGAACAACTAATACAAGAGAGAAGACACGCAGTAGAAAGAGAGACGGAGAGGGGAAGATAAACATGAATAGCAGATTTAAATAACTAATAATAAGAACCAAATAAAAAACTAATGTGAATACACCGTGCAGTACGATACCGAGCGCCTAACTAACGTAATCTATCTAACTCAGCTAAAAATGAAGCAGACAAAGGCGCTTCCACCTTCAAGATTTTTGATGAATCTCTCGGATGCGGCACTTCAAGCGATCTCGCGTGTAGGAAAAACGTTGACGTATTTGTTGCTTTGTCGTCGGATTTTCGAATTTTTTTCGGGGTATATATCGCATCATTCACGAGCGGGTGCCCGATTGATGACAAGTGTACTCGAATCTGGTGTTTCCTTCCCGTTCTTGGTAAGATTTCCACGAGACTTGAATTTTGCAATCTTTCCAACACCGCATAATTGGAAAACGCTTCGCGATTATCCACCGGAGAATCTATCTCTCCCTCGCCGTTTTCAAAAATCCCACTCGCAATTGCGTTGTACACTTTCTTTGTTTTCCTCCTATAAAATGAACTCACCAGTTCGCAATGCGTCGCATCGTTTTTTGCCAACAGCATTACTCCGCTCGTGAACTTGTCCAATCGATGTACCACGCCTCTCGCCTCTGCACCGTTCATCTCGCTCAAAGAGAAGGAAGCGTCATCCTTCTTCATGGTCATTAAAAACTCCGACACCGAAGGCGTCGATGGATCGCTCGTCGATGGAATTCCGCTCGTTTTATTCACCGCAATCACATCCTCGTCTTCGTACACTACGTCCATTGGAAGCAAGCCTTCTCGCTCGTATTTATTCACGTTGATCTTCTTCTTTGCCACTTTCTTGTTCGGGCGTTTTAACAGACTAGATTTCTGCTCAGAAACGAATCGCTCGACATCTGCAAAGTCATCTCGCATTCGGCGCAACGCCGTCGCGACTAAAGATACCGATACCAAATCTACTTCCACGCGCTCAAACTCGTCTCGCCAAATACAAAACATCTTCTCAACTTCTTGATACCTCTCATTTTCCAACAAAGCAGAAAGCGCGATGTTGAACGAACTCAGCGCCCGCCCAGAGACACTTTTACTCAGTTTCGGTTCGTTCTTCTTCTTTTTCCCGAGTGCGTCCGGATTGTTTCTGGAAATGGCGTCCGCAAACTCCCTTCCCGAGATTGTTTTCCCGCATTCAAACAGTTGGACGTCTTCTTCGTCCGAGATGAACTTTTGGCTAAAAACGCGCTGGAGAATTTCGCCGTGATGGTGGTAGTCGTCGTCGTCGCTGTCACTCGCGAGAACTCGAATCGAAAATGTTCCGCGATGTTGTTTGTTCGCGAAGCATCTCTTGACGTCGCGCGAAAACGCGCGACGAGAGAAGGAGCAGAGGTGACAAAGCGTTTGGCTCATGTTTGTTGTGATGTTGTACAAATGCTTTTCTGATGTGAACGAAAAAAATCGTGTTTTTCTCTCTCTAATACTCTTGACTATTCAATCCGTGCTTCTCCCACGTGATGTCTCTCCCGATGACGTTGGTCTGATGGCCAACGCGTTCTCTGAGCGCGTTCGCTTCGTACGGTCCGACCGAACCGTACGGGTACGGGTACGGTTTCATCCCGCCGGCGTCGATGTATTTCAGAAGCGGAGTGAAAATCGTCCACGCGGCGACGAGTTCGTCTCTCCGGACGAAATGTTGCTGGTCGCCGTTGATGCAGTCTAATATCAAACGCTCGTACGCCTCTGGGATGGCGACGCGTTGGTAACGAGTGGTGTACAGAAGTTCCAACTCGCTTTGCGCTAAATTCATATCTAATCCGGGTTCTTTGACAGTCATCTTCATAAAAATAGTCGGGTCCGGTTGTAAACGAACGACGAACTCGTTCCGGGCTTGTTTACCTTGCACGCGTCGGCTTTCGAATAAATCACCCGGGACGTCCTTGAACTGCACGCGAATTTCACATTTTGCTTCATTCAACGCTTTACCGGCTTTAATAATAAACGGGACGCCGTCCCAACGTTCGTTTTTAACGTACATTACGCAAGTGCAAAACGTCGGCGCCGTAGAATTTTCCGGCACGCCCGGATCGTCCACGTACGCCGGTTGCCCGTGAGGACCGGTCGAATACTGCCCAACGACCACGTTATCCGTCGACACCGGCGGAATACATCTCAGAACCTTCAACTTCTCGTCCCGAATATCGTCTGGAGACAAAGAACACGGTTTCTCCATCGCCACTAAACACATTATTTGTAATAAATGATTTTGAATCACGTCGCGAATGATGCCGTAGTCGTCGAAATATCCTCCTCTTCCTTCGGTCCCAAACGGTTCCTTAAATATAATCTGGACATTTGCAATATTATCTCGATTCCACAGCGGGGAAATAAACCGATTCGCAAATCTCATGACGACTAAATTTTGTACCAACTCTTTCCCTAAGTAATGGTCAATTCTATATAACTGCTCCTCGCTAAACAACGCCGATAAGCTTTGGTTCAATTTTTCGCTACTCTCTAAATCTTTCCCGAACGGCTTCTCGACGACCACTCTCGTCCAGCTTCCTTTCGTGCTCGACATCGCGCACGCCTTGATTTCCGCGCACACGGACGGATACACCACCGGAGGTAACGCTAAATAAAAAATTCTATTCCCGACCACTCGCTTATACTTCTTATTCTCCGCCGAGGACGACGACGGGGTGGTGATAAACGCATTCTCCTTCCAATTCATCTCCACCTCTCTCTCCAAACGCTCGATGACTTCGTTCAGCCCGGAAAAACACGGTGGACCTTCTTCCATCGATGAATAGTCCCCCTGCACGTAATCGCAAATCGACAGAAAATGTTCGATTTTCTCGCTCGAAGAGTCTTTCAAAAACGACCGGATTTTGCTCTTGAATTCATCCAGTTGAAGTTTCGATCGCGCGTAGCCTATGATCCTCGTGTTGAACGGCACGTGACCGGCTTTCCACAGCGAAAATAACGCCGGGTACGTTTTCTTCCTCGCTAAATCGCCAGAGGCACCCAAAACGGTAATGGTGAGGCATTGCGGATGGCCTTTGAGTTTCGAGGACGAAGAAGGCGTTTCCGCGCCGAGGGAGTTGTTGATGTTTCCCGACGAAGAAGGCGGGTCTATCGTCAAGTCTGGTTTCATGGTTATCGATCGACCGAAAGATCTCTCGTTGATCGCTCTTCTGTTTCCTCTCTTTCTTTTAATCGCAGCGCTGCTAAAGTATGCGCTCAAAGAGAGAGTGGGAAAGAGTAGGAGAGAGCGCGCGGTTTGTTTTTGTTAAAGAGTGAGGACAAAATAACAATATGAGAGGAAGCTTATTTAAACGAAGAAGCGAGACGCGAGCCCAAGTGTACGGTGCAACAGCACTTTAAAATGTAATTTAGATATATATATTGATATGTTACGGGTATAAAAATTATCAATCGACGGAGAACTTGGCGTCCAAATCTTTATCGCCACCTTTCGGTCGTCCGCCTCGAGCCGGCGTCGCGCCGCTCTTCTTCGTGTCTTTCAACTCCGTGGGTCTAAATCCAGGCTTGAATTGGCCTCTCCCCGTGGCGGCATCTCGAACGGTCGCAGCTAAACTCTTCATTTCGACGATGTTTTCGGCGATCTTACCGGTACCACCGCCGCCGAGTTTGGCAGAGTCGAGAGGGGATGCGGAAGAGGACGGACCAGACGCCAAGCGTTGGTTTTCGATGTCGCCCGGTCTTTGGTACCCGGGGACTCTCGTCGCGTCGTGGGTAATAATCATACCGATCGAACTGAAAATCGCGAGCCAAATAACGCTGGCGACGATCGCACCTAACGCCGCGGCTTGCTTGAAATGCGCAGATGCGAACGCGGCAGCGGAACCAGTGGTCACCGCCGGTCCGATGTACGCGTGTTGCAACGCGTGCCAATGCAAACGCATGGACTCGAACGTATCATCCGCGCCTTCCGCCGCCTTCCTCGCCGCGACGACTATAAAAATACCGCACGGAACCGAAATGAGCAAGTGTAACGCCAACAAACGTCTATCGTGCTTCAATGTTCCATAAATCCCC
>Ga0181595_10001832_pt1 | contig 22240 bp, 19 predicted proteins | sample 041ome_7_FD_145604 | JGI IMG/M metagenome (GOLD analysis project Ga0181595, IMG submission 145604) | Coastal salt marsh microbial communities from the Groves Creek Marsh, Skidaway Island, Georgia - 041401AS metaG (spades assembly) | ecosystem: Environmental > Aquatic > Marine > Intertidal zone...
GGATCAAACAATGGGGCTATAGCTCAGCTGGGAGAGCGCTACAATGGCATTGTAGAGGTCAGCGGTTCGATCCCGCTTAGCTCCACCAAATTTTTCAATTGATTAAGACATCAAAGCGGGTCAATCCCGCTTTTATTGTGCCCGAAACGTTCGATTTTTCTGGCCAGCTGCGCGCCGTGCCGCGTTCGTTATGCCGCTGTGGCCTGACTTGGTTGGAGACAGCGTCTGACATCACTGGCTGTTCTGGCGCCGCGCAGACCATCGCGCAAGCTGTCGTCGGCAAGCCGCTTTGACGCGGTCGATACAAGTTTCAAATGGTCGCAATCAGCCTGATCAGGGCCCAAAATTGTGCAGATGATATCAACCGGCTTTTTGTCGTTCGAGTCAAAATCCACCGGTTTTTCCAGAATGCTGATGATCACCACACTATGCGCCAGATCAGCAAACACCGCATGCGGAATAGCTGTGCCACCGCCAATGGCGGTGCTGCCGAGGCGTTCGCGTTGCATCAGCGCATCGAAAACAGCGCGGGCCGACAGCCCGGTCAGTGACCCGGCATGTTCAGCGATATTTTCAATAAGCTGTTTTTTGCTGCTGGCCGACAAGCCAGTCATCACGCCGTCGGTCGGCAAAAAGTCCAAAAGAGGCATAAAAAATCCCGAGGAACTGAGAGAATGCACGCGATAATTGCCGGTTCGGCGTTGCGCACGCGATTAAGCGCCGCATCAATAGGCGTGCCGATTGACGCTGTCAAGCGGTCAATGCATGTGACGGAAAAGATTAAATGCTAAAGCGATCACCAAGATAGACCTGACGCACGCCGGAATGTTGCACCACCTCATCTGGCGTACCCTGCATCAGCATCGCACCATCATGAATAATATAGGCGCGGTCGACGATATCAAGCGTTTCACGGACATTATGATCGGTGATTAACACCCCGATTCCGTGATCTTTAAGATGCCCGATCAGATCGCGAATTTCACTCAGTGCAATCGGATCAATGCCGGCGAGCGGCTCATCAAGCAATAAAAATGTTGGCCGCGCGGCAAGCGCCCGCGCAATTTCAAGCCGACGCCGCTCACCACCCGACAAATTGATCGAGGGCGTATTGCGCAGATGCGTGATGCCAAATTCAGCCATAAGCTCATCAAGCGTGGCGGCACGTTCATCATCGCTTTCATCAAGCGTTTCCAGCACAGCGCGGATATTCTGCTCGACAGTTAATCCGCGAAAAATGCTTGATTCCTGCGGCAAGTAGCCCATGCCCAGTCTGGCACGCTGGAAAATCGGCAGGCCGGTGACATTCTCACCATCAATATAAACGCTGCCCTCATCTGCCGGGATTAATCCGGCTAGCATGTAAAATGTGGTGGTTTTGCCAGCCCCGTTTGGCCCCAGCAGCCCGACAGCCTCGCCGCGGTTCAGCTGGATCGACACATTGCGCACGACGCGGCGTTTGTTAAAGCTTTTGCCAATGCCTTCAGCCCGCAAGCCAGACTGGCTATGCACTAATGTTGGCTGTTGCCCGAGGCCTAATTGAGAATCCTGCACCATTACCTGCGTCGCCAAGAAATTGATCTATCGTTGCGTTATGTCGCCCAAAGCCGGATAGGACTTGTCGGGTATGACTGGTCAAATTTAACTGGTCAAACACTCCCGGCCCGCATCCTGCCTTATGGGGTTAACACACCTGTCACACGTTTACCAGAATTGTCTGACAACAGCCTGCTGATTTCTTTATCAAATTCGACTTCTGCCCGCGCCCCGCGCAAGATATTGTCGCGGTCAATGATCTCAACATTGCCAAACAGGTCGGCGCGGTCGGTTGCGGCGACATAATCAAGACGATCAGCCGTGGCGACAATGCCCTTTGGGGTGACAACTTTTGTATTGCCGATAGCCTCGATGGTTTCAACCGCACTGTCAGCATCAAGAAAAGCCACGACGCGCTCGCCTTCGACAATGCGGCCATCCTCGCCACGATATGCGGCATTGCCGATCCCGATCACCTGCTTTCTGGTGCTGTCCTGCACGGTATAGGTGATGGTTTTTTCGGCCGTCATGGTGCCGCGCGGGCTGGTGACAATGGCCCCGGGGCCGGATAAATCATAGGCTTCGGTATCGATCACGTAATGGATCTTGCTGCCACGTGCAACACTGTCGCCAGTGCGATAGATGACGCCGCCGGTTGCTGTCACTTCGGTCAGGTCACGCGCGGCTGATTGGGTGTCGTAACGCGCGATAATTTCATCCCCGGCCAGGCTTTTGTCGCCCTGTTCCACAATCGCATCACCGATGGCCGTATAAACACCAGCTGTCTGATCCCATTCCAGCGAGACACTGGCCTCAATCGACACCGGTGTTGATTGCGTGTCTTGTGCCAGCGTGGGTCGCCCCCACATCACCGCCATGCTGACCAGTGCGACCAGCAAAATACCGGCTGTATGGTTTTTATTGAGAAGCATTGTCAGTTTCTTTTTGGACATTTATCAAGCCGTTCTCATGCCAATGTAACGTTTGGTGTAACGTCTGGTGTAACGTCTGCTGTAACGTCTGGTTTAATTCGCCGCAGTACCTGCTTTGCCGGTCTGCATCACCATCCGCGCTGTGCCGCCAAACAAAATCCGCTCGCCATTATCAAAGACGGTCATGCTCGCCGCGTCAATACGCCGTTTGTCGTCGGTGACAATCACCGGCACCAGCGAGCGCATTTCACCAAGCTGCAAATCAGCAAACAGCGCCTCCGAGGTCAGTTTCAAATTTTTAGATGGTTGCAGAACGACGACAGATCCGGTCATATCAACCTGGTCATTTGGCTGGTCGAAAATACCGTAATTTGACTGTAGCTGGATGACCTGACCATTTTTCATGGTGATGGTGGCGCGTGGCTGCTGCATGTCGATGCGGCCCGATCCGTCACTGGCTTCGCTGGCTTGGTCGGCAGTCACTTGAAAAGGTTGGCCACCCGATGTGACCCCCTGATACCGTGCCCCGGTCAGGGTGATTTCGCCATTATCTTCAATTGTGACCTCTTTGATTTCCAGCTTGCTATCGCTTGCGTCGTACAACAGCCCAAGCCAGCTTGCGACCAGCAATGTGATGGCTGCGCCAACGCCGAGCAGGATCACCGACAGCCGACGCGATCCACGCGGTTCGTCGCCGACAGATCGTGCGCGGGGGGTAAATTGGCGCCGCTGTGGCGATGATGGCGTGTTGGCCATGAAAACAGGTTCCGTCAGATGATGCGTATGTGATTAGTGATAAATGTGGTTAGTGATGAAAGATATCGATATCGGCAAAGCCGCCCAGATCAAGCGCGGTGCGGGTGCGGATGAAGGCAAAGCACGCCGCGGCAAGCTGTTGGCGCTGCTCGCGTTCCAGCATCTTGTCCAGATGCGCACGGATTTGATGAAGATACAATACATCACCGGCTGCATAATCGGCCTGTTCGGTGCTGAGGCTGGCGGCGCCCCAGTCGGATGATTGCTGTTGCTTTGAAATGTCAATGCGCAGTAACTCGCGACATAAATCTTTCAGCCCATGTCGATCGGTATAGGTGCGAACCAGTTTTGAGGCAATTTTGGTGCAATAGATATCGCCCTCAATAGGCCCGATATTATGTTCCAGAACGGCGACGTCGAAACGCGCGAAATGGAACAGCTTGGTGATTTTCGGGTTGCTCAAAAGCGCGGTTAAATTCGGGCAATCTGCCTGTGGATTGGCTATTTTGACCAGATGTGCGTCACCATCACCAGAGGATAATTGCACCAGACATAATCGGTCACGATGTGGGTTCAGCCCCATGGTTTCAGTATCGATTGCGACGCTGGTGCCAAGATCGAGGTTTCCGGGAAGATCGTCATTGTGGATATGGATTGCCATGACGTCGCCCTTTTTGAACCCTGTTTCGGGTTGCCGATATTGCACGGGGGTGCCAGATATTGGCAACTCTCTGCTGTTATGTGATGGTGCCCAGGAGAAGACTCGAACTTCCACGACCTTGCGGCCACTGGCACCTGAAGCCAGCGCGTCTACCAATTCCGCCACCTGGGCACAGCTTTGTCAGGCCACGGCAATTGCGGCTGGCCTGCAAGCCCGAGAGAATAGCCGTAATCCCGTCGGTGTCAAACCTTTTTAGAGCCCTATATTCTGAGACGAATTAGATGAGAACTGCCGGGGATTTGGCGGGGAACTGGTGGGTGAGATAAGCTGGGTCGGCGCTGCATTTCAGACAAAAGCGCCGGTAAAAAAATTGATGGGATTGAAAAGCCGAGACTGCTGATCTAATTTGTCTTTGGGGAATATTGGCGCAGCGCCTAGTCGTCTGGCTGGCGTGAATCTGGCGAAAGTAAATCTGGGAAAACATGATGATAAATACCGTAGCGGTGATTGGTGGGTCTGGGTTTGTAGGCCGCGCAGTGATTGAAAAACTGGCGCAGGCTGGGAAGCAGATTATTGTTCTGTGTCGCAATAGCGACCGTGCCAAATTCCTCAAACCAATGGGGCGTATTGGCCAGATCACCATTGTTGCCGGTGATGCGTTGGATGATGCGGCGCTGTCGCGGGTGATGGCGCCGGCTGATGCGGCGGTGAATACGGTTGGCATATTGGCCGAGTCAGGGGCGCAACGGTTTGACCGATTGCAGGGTGAATTGCCCGGACGTATCGGCGCGTTGGCGGCGCAGTATGATCATCAGGCGGTGGTGCATATATCGGCCATTGGCGCTGATGCCGGTTCGGCCAGCCGCTATGCGCAAACCAAAGCGGCGGGTGAAGCCGGGCTCAAAGCCGCCTTTCCAAACGCCGTTGTATTACGTCCATCGATTGTTTTTGGCCCGCGCGACAGCTTTTTTAACAGATTTGCCACAATGGCGCAGATCGCACCGGCACTGCCATTGCCGGGCGGCGGCCATATGCGGATGCAGCCGGTCTATGTCGAGGATGTGGCGTCGGCCGTGATTGCCGGGTTGGGACTTGCCGGGTTGGGACTTGCCGGAAAGAAACTGAAAAAATCGCCAGAGGGCTGTATCTATGAATTAGGCGGGCCGGAAATATGCAGTTTCCGCCAATTGATGGAATTGACCCTGACATACAGCCAGCGCCGCCGGTTGTTGATACCCGTACCGTTTTCGGCGCTGCATATCGGCGCGGCGGTTGCCGGACTTTTGCCGAATCCACCGCTGACAACTGACCAGCTGCGGTTGCTGCGGCTCGACAATATTGTCGGCAAAGGCGCGTTGACGCTGGATGATCTTGGCATCACTGCAACCGCCATTGATGCGGTTGTGCCGGGCTATCTGGCGCGCTATCGCCCCGGTGGGCTGTTCAGCAAATAGGGTCAGATCGCCGCCGCTATCCAGCCCTGCTGGAGCGCCAGTAACAAGACGCTGCCGAGTGCCAGCCGGTAAACCACAAAAATGGCAAAACTGGCGCGGGCCAACCATGACATCATCAGGCGAATGGCGAGCCATGCAAATAGTGCCGATAATAATGCCACCAGCGCCGCATCCAGACCCAGCTGCATATCCCCAAGCTCAATCAGATCAATGGTTTTTAACAGGCCAGCCCCGGCAATCGCCGGCAGCGACAGTAACAGCGAAAACCGTGCCGCTGCCAGCCGGTCATAGCCAAAAAACCGTGCCGCTGTCATCGTCACGCCGGATCGTGAGGCACCCGGGATCAGTGCGCAAACCTGCATCAGACCAATCGCCAACGCCGCCGACCAGCGCATATCTGTCAGCTTAAACACATCCCGGCCAAACCGATCAGCCGCCCATAACAGACCGGCAAAAATCAAATTCGCCCAGGCCAGCGTTGTCACCAAGGTCAGCCAATGCCAGGCAGCATAATTCACCATAAATCCGACAATAACCACCGGCAGGGTGGCCGCCGCGATCATCAGGCCAAGCCGCCGGTTGCTGGCCATCTGCGTATTGTCACCAAAACCAAGCATGGCGGTTATGATGCTGATCACATCGCGGCGCAAATAGACAAGCACCGCAATCAGCGTCCCGACATGCGCCGCCACATCAATGCTCTGACCCTGATATGGCTGATCGGTTATTACCGGTACTAGCACCAGATGCCCGGATGATGACACGGGCAGAAATTCGGTTACGCCCTGAACGGCGGCAATGAAAAGAATCAGGCTCAGTGGCATGGGTTTTCCCAAAAATGCGTCAATGCACCAAAATTATCGCTACATATAATTAATTCGCTACAGGCAATTCACCGGCAAGGCAAGGGGCTGGATATGTTTGCCCACGGCAAAAGTGTAGAGGCCATGGGGGCAGAGGCCATAAGCGCAGAGGTCATGCGTGCAGAGGTCAGAGCCAATTTAGTTCCATAACGGCCATAAATACAAAGACAGGCCCCCATTTTTTTCCTGTTTGCGGTTCTGTCTTGCATTTTTGGTAAAAAAAGGGTAATAATTGTTGACTAATTTACACGCGGCACGATGCACCCTTGGTTGAAACACGGTCAGGGCGGCGTTGATGCCATGCCAAAGGCGATATATCGCCAGCGGTCAGGAGGCGAAGAATGTCATCAAAAATGTTGCAATTCGTGGCGACCAAAAAAGCCATGCCGGCAAAGCGGTCAGCCGATAACCGGGTCGCTGATTTTAACGAAATATATAATGAGTTCAACGCTGAAGCTGCTGAAACACAGGCCTCGCGCTGCTCGCAATGTGGTGTGCCATTTTGTCAGGTGAATTGTCCATTGCACAACAACATTCCCGATTGGCTGATGATGACAGCCGAGGGGCGGATGCAGGAAGCCTATGAATTGTCCGCGCAAACCAACAATTTTCCCGAGATTTGTGGCCGCATCTGCCCGCAGGATCGCCTGTGCGAAGGCAGTTGCGTGATCGAAAAGGGGTTTGAATCGGTAACCATTGGCGCGGTTGAAAAACATATCACCGAAACGGCGTTTGCCGAAGGCTGGGTAAAGCCGGCGGCACCGCGACATGAGCGCGCCGAATCGGTTGGCATCATTGGGGCTGGCCCGGCCGGTCTTGCCGCTGCGGAAATGTTGCGGCATCGCGGCTATCAGGTGCATGTCTATGACCGTTATGACCGGATCGGCGGCTTGCTGATCTATGGCATTCCCGGATTTAAGCTGGAAAAAGAAGTGGTTGAGCGGCGCGGCCAGTTACTGCGTGATGGCGGGGTCAATTTTCATCTTGGCGTTGATGTCGGCAATGGCGCGCACAGCTTTGCCAATTTGCGGGCCGAGCATGACGCCATTTTGATTGCCACCGGCGTCTACAAAGCGCGCGATATCAGCCTGCCGGGTGTTGGGCTTGATGGCATTGTGCCAGCGCTGGATTATTTAACGGCGTCGAATCGGAAAAGCCTTGGCGATGCGGTGCCGACCTTCGATAACGGCATGCTGGATGCGGCTGGCAAGGATGTTGTGGTGATTGGCGGTGGCGACACGGCGATGGATTGCGTGCGCACAGCGATTCGCCAGAAAGCGAAATCTGTCAGCTGCCTGTATCGGCGCGACCGCGCGAACATGCCGGGGTCACAGCGCGAAGTGCAAAATGCCGAAGAAGAGGGCGTGGTGTTCAACTGGCTGTCAGCACCGCAGGCCTTTCTTGGCGACGAAAAAGTGCGGGCAGTGCGGGCACAGCGCATTCACCTTGGACAGCCGGACGCGACCGGGCGACAGGTACCCGAGGTGATCGATGGGTCATCGCATGAATTGTCAGCCGATCTGGTGATTAAGGCATTGGGCTTTGACGCCGAGGATTTGCCGAAATTATTTGGCGAGGACGCATTGGAAGTGACCCGCTGGGGCACGGTGAAGATCGACTGGCAAACCATGATGACGGGATTGGATGGCGTATTCGCCGCTGGCGACATTGTCCGCGGCGCATCGCTTGTTGTCTGGGGTGTGCGCGATGGGCGTGATGCCGCCGAACAAATTGATCGCTGGATCACGGCCGCGGTGGATGCACCGCGCGCAGCGACAGCAGGGAGATAGAGCCATGACAGAGATATTTAACGCACAAAATTATCTGGCCAAGCGGCAGCGCAATGAAGCGGCATTAGAGGCGGCTGGCGCCTATGGCGCAGAGATGGAACATGATGCCTGTGGCGTTGGTTTTGTTGCGACCTGTGATGGCCAGCCGCGTCGTGCGGTTGTCGAATCCGCTATCGAGGCGTTGCAGGCGATCTGGCACCGCGGTGCTGTTGATGCCGATGGTAAGACCGGCGATGGGGCAGGTATTCATATTGAAATTCCGCGTGATTTCTTCATCGAGCATATCGCCCGCACCGGGCATGATGATGATGGTGGGCGGCTGGCTGTGGGTATGGTGTTTTTGCCGCGCACTGATCTGGCCGCACAGGAACGCTGCCGCTGTATTGTTGAAGAAGAAATTCTGGCCTTTGGGCATTTCATTTATGGCTGGCGTCAGGTGCCGGTTGATATCAGCGCCTTGGGGCAAAAGGCCATCGCAACCCGCCCGGAAATTGAACAGATCATGTTCTCTATGCCGACCGATATGAGCGAAAAAGAGGCGGAACGACAGTTGTTTCTGGTGCGTCGCCGTATCGAAAAAGCGGTCATGCAGGATTTGATCAATGATTTTTATATCTGTTCGCTATCGACCCGTTCAATCATTTATAAAGGCATGTTTCTGGCCGAGCAGGTGACGGCGTTTTTCCCGGATTTGCTGGATCATCGTTTTGTTTCGTCATTTGCCATTTATCACCAGCGCTATTCGACGAATACCAAGCCAACCTGGAAACTGGCGCAGCCGTTTCGGGTGCTGGCGCATAATGGTGAAATCAATACCATCCGTGGCAACCAGAACTGGATGAGCTGTCATGAAGACAGGATGGAATCGACATTATTCGGCGATCACATTGACGATTTAAAACCGGTCGTCGCAAAGGGCAGCTCTGATTCAGCGGCGCTGGATGCGGTGTTTGAATTATTGCTGCGTGGTGGCCGCGATCTGCCGATGGTGAAAACCATGATGATCCCCGAGGCCATTGACGTAAGCGCGAATAACCCGCGAGCGCATTTATATGCCTATTGCAATTCGGTGATGGAGCCATGGGACGGGCCAGCGGCGATTGCCGCCTATGCCGGTGACTGGGTTGTGGCCGGGCTTGATCGCAACGGGCTTCGTCCATTGCGTTATGTCGTGACCCATGACGGGCTGGTGATTGCTGGTTCTGAAACTGGCATGGTGGTGGTGCCTGACACCAATATCGCCGAGCGTGGACGGCTTGGGCCGGGCGAGATGATCGGCATCAATCTGGCCGAGGGACAGCTTTACCGGGATCAGCAACTGAAAGACGCGCTTGTTGCGAAATGCGACTGGCAGCAGTGGATTGGCCGCGCCAAACAGATGGATTCGCTGTTGGCAAATGCAACAGGCAAAGCCAGCCAGCCGTTGGATCCGCAAGAGGCAAGACGCCGGCAATTTATGGCTGGCTGGACTATGGAAGATGCAGAACTTGTGCTGCAGCCGATGGCGCAAACCGGAAAAGAGGCGATCGGCTCGATGGGTGATGATACGCCGCTGGCGGTGTTGTCCGGGCATTATCGGGGGCTGCATCACTTTTTCCGGCAGAATTTCTCGCAGGTGACAAACCCACCCATCGACTCGTTGCGTGAACGCCATGTGATGACGCTGCGGACGCGGCTTGGCAATCTGGGCAATATTTTGGACGAGGCGCCAGAGCAATGCGACCATCTGTTGCTGCATTCGCCGGTGCTGACGGTGCCGGAATGGGACGCATTATGCCTGTATCTTGGCGATAAGGCGGCTGCCATTGACTGTACTTTTGTCGATGATGGCAGCGATAATGCGTTTCACGCGGCGCTTGACCGTATTCAGGCCGAGGCCGAAGAAGCGGTGCGCTCGGGATGTGAACATGTCATGCTGACCGACCTTAATGTGTCGGCTGACCGTGTGCCACTGCCGATGATTCTGGCCACCGGTGCGGTGCATTCGCATCTTGTGCGCCAGCAATTGCGGACATTTGCCTCGGTCAATGTGGCAAGCGGTGAATGTCTTGATGTGCATCATTTTGCCGTGTTGATTGGGGTCGGTGCGACAACCGTCAATGCCTATGTCGCCGAAGCGGCGATTGCCGACCGGCATGCGCGTGGTCTGTTGCCGGGGCTGGAAATTGGCGATGCGGTCGGGAATTACCGCAAAGCGATCGAAGATGGCTTGCTGAAAATCATGTCGAAAATGGGCATTTCGGTTATCGCATCCTATCGTGGCGGCTATAATTTTGAAGCGCTCGGCCTGTCACGTTCGCTTGTGGCGAGTTATTTTCCACCCATGTCATCACGCATTTCAGGGCTTGGTATCAAAGGCATTGCGGCGCGGGTGGTGGCAATGCATCGCAAAGCCTTTGCGGCGGATGATGTGCATCTGCCGGTTGGTGGCTTTTTCCGCTATCGCAAATCCGGCGAGCGCCACGCGTTTGATGGGCAATTAATCCATGCCATGCAGCATGCCTGTGATACCGGTTCCTATGAAAGCTGGAAAAAATATTCAGCGCTGGTCGCGTCGCAAAATCCGATCAATTTGCGTGACCTTCTGGATTTCAAACCGATGCAGGATGCGGTTGAGATTGAAAAGGTGGAATCAATCACTGTTATCCGCAAACGTCTTGTATCGCCCGGAATCTCGCTTGGCGCGCTGAGCCCGGAGGCACATGAAACATTGTCGATTGCGATGAATCGTATCGGTGCGAAATCTGACTCTGGCGAAGGTGGCGAGGATCCGGCGCGGTTTAAATTGCGTGAAAATGGCGATAACCCATCCAGCGCGATTAAACAGATCGCATCCGGACGTTTCGGGGTGACGGCGGAATATCTGAATAATTGTCAGGAAATCGAAATTAAGGTGGCACAGGGTGCCAAGCCGGGCGAGGGCGGCCAGTTGCCAGGCATCAAGGTCGATAGCCTGATCGCGCGGTTGCGCCATTCAACAGCCGGGGTCACTTTGATTTCACCGCCGCCGCATCACGACATCTATTCGATTGAAGATCTGGCGCAGCTGATTTATGACCTGAAACAGATCAACCCGGACGCAAAAGTCTGTGTCAAGCTGGTCGCCTCGACCGGCATCGGCACCATTGCCGCCGGTGTGGCCAAGGCCAAGGCCGATGCCATTTTGGTATCGGGTCATGGCGGTGGCACCGGTGCCAGCCCGCAATCATCGATCAAACATGCCGGCATGCCATGGGAAATGGGCCTGTCTGAAGTGCATCAGGTATTGTCGATGAATGATCTGCGCGACAAGGTTGTATTGCGTACAGATGGCGGTCTGAAAACCGGCCGTGATATTGTCATGGCGGCAATGTTAGGGGCGGATGAATATGGTATCGGGACATCTTCGCTGATCGCCATGGGCTGTATTATGGTGCGGCAATGTCATTCAAATACCTGTCCGGTGGGTGTCTGCACCCAACGCGATGATTTACGCGCCAAGTTTGAAGGCACGCCGGAAAAAGTTGTGCAGCTGTTCACCCATCTGGCGGAAGAGGTGCGGGAAATTCTGGCCGGTCTTGGCTTTACCACATTGCAGCAGGTGATTGGTCGTACCGATTTATTGACGCAGGTCAGCCGCGGTGATGCCGCGCTTGATGATCTTGATCTCAATCCAATTCTGGTGCGTGTCGATGGCGCGACTGATTTGGTCAGCTGTCGTGACAAGCCGCGTATTGAAGTGCCGGACACGCTTGATTCACTGATGGTGGATGACGCCAAGCTGGCGCTGGAAAATGGATCAAAGATGCAGCTGTCTTATAATGTGGAAAACACCCAGCGTGCGATTGGCACAAGATTGTCGTCGCATATTGTCCGGCGTTTTGGCATGACCGGCCTGCGTGAGGGACATATTTCGGTGCGTCTGCGCGGCTCGGCCGGACAATCGCTCGGGGCTTTTGCCACGCAGGGATTGTGGCTTGAGGTGATTGGTGACGCCAATGATTATGTCGGCAAAGGCCTGTCGGGTGGGGTGATTGTTGTGCGCCCATCGGCGGCGGCCGGCTTCATTGCCAGTGACAACACCATCATTGGCAACACGGTGTTATACGGGGCGACGTCTGGCAAGCTGTTTGCCGCGGGTCAGGCTGGCGAACGCATGTGTGTGCGTAACTCCGGGGCGACCGCTGTTGTTGAGGGTGCCGGTTCGAATGCCTGTGAATATATGACAGGTGGTCAGGTCGTCGTGCTTGGCGAGGTCGGACAGAATTTTGGTGCCGGTATGACCGGTGGCATGGCGTTTATCTATGATCCGCAAGACAGCTTTGTCGACCGGGCCAATCCCGAAACCTTGCAGATCGGACGTATCCAGCATACGCATTGGGAATCGGTGTTGCGTGAATTGATCATCGAACATGCCGCTGCGACCGAAAGTGTGCTGGCAGCGCGGTTGTTGAATCAATGGACAACGGCGGTCAAACATTTCTGGCAAGTTGTGCCGACCGAAATCATTCCAACACTCGAGGTGCCTTTAGGTACAGATGATGCGGTGTCGCAAACAGCATAAGCTGTGCGACGCCGATGCAGGGTTTGGTTTGGCAGACGGTGTTTTATTCGGTTGAAAAGCTGATTGCGTCACCTCGGGCTTTGGTGTAAGGCACCGTAATGGTTGATATTTCACTGCAAACAGCGGCCGATGAAGCGGCAATTGAAATCCTCATGGATGGGGCCTTTGGTACGGCGCGACACAGCCGCTCTGTTTGGACGCTCCGGGTGCTGCCGCCTGTTGCCGATTTATCTTTGGTGTTGCGTGATGGCGGTGCCATATTGGCATCTCTGCGATTTTGGGAAGTGCAGCTTGGGTCACAAATTGTGCTGCTTTTGGGGCCACTTGCAGTACAGCCAGAATTGCGCGGCCAGGGATATGGCCGGAAAATTGTTGCAGACGGGTTGGCCCGCGCCAGGGCGATTAATAAATGGCCGTTGGTATTGGTCTCCGGTGAGCCTGAATATTATCCGAAATTTGGCTTTGAACCAGCGCTGCCATATCAGCTAGATTGGCCCGGCTTTATCGAACCGGAACGGTTGCAGATGCTGGAATTGCAGGCGGGTGCGTTGGCATCATTGGTGCCGCCTTTACGGGTCCGGGCCAAAGTTGAATGAAACAGGATTGCTAGAGGGTTTATTTGTCAATGCGTGTGCTGCATCACTATCAACTGTCGGCGTCGGCACGTTTCATCCGTCTGGTGCTTGCCGAGCGCGGTCTTGTGTTTTTGCCAAAAGTTGAGACCCCGTGGGAATTAAATGATGCGTTTTTGTCGCTGAATCCGGCTGGCGATGTGCCGGTATTGGTCACTGAGGACGGTTTGGTTGTATCGGCTGGCACGGTGATTGCCGAATTTATTGAAGAAACCGAACCAGCCGGTGCGGCTGATCTGTTGTGGGGTGAGGCGCCGATGCGCGCTGAGATTCGGCGGCTTGTGCATTGGTTTGAATATAAATTTAACCGCGAGGTTGGCGGGCCATTGGTTGCCGAGCGGGTGATTAAAAGATTTTCCGGAAGCGGCGACATATCCGCTGCCGTGATCCGCACGGCATTGAGTAATCTGCAAGTGCATATGGATTATATTGACTGGCTGTCGGAACAGGGCAACTGGCTGGCCGGCAACAGGTTATCACTGGCCGATCTGGCGGCGGCGGCGCATCTGTCGGTGCTTGATTTTTTGGGTGATGTTGACTGGAGCCGCCATGCAGAGGCGAAAATCTGGTACGCCAAGATGAAATCACGCCCATCATTCCGCGACCTTCTGGGCGATCAAATTGTCGGGCTGGTACCGCCACCGCATTACAGCGATATGGATTTCTAGATGGCTGTAGCGCAAAAGTGACGCTAGATGGCCGGGCTGGTTTTGGCGATAAGCGTGACAAGCTCGTCAAGAACGCGCTCAAGCTGTGCCAGTTGGCGCGGTTCAGAAAACCGGTGTGTCGCGGTTTTATCAAACATCACCGCAACATCTTCTGATTGCAGCTGTTCGGCCAATCGGCTTGCCGTCTGCCACGGCACCTCGGCATCCTTCATACCATGTAACAGACGCACCGGTACATTGATTGGCAATGGTGCCCGCAAGCGCAGATGCTGGCGTCCATCTTCGATCAAATGATAGGGGTAAATCACCGGGCTGTCCGCATAGGGGTTTTCCATGGCAATCTGACCAGAGCGTTTGAAATCAGCCTTCGCCGCATCATCCAGCGGCGTCCAGATCAAATCTTCGGTGAAATCCGGTGCTGCGGCGATGCCGACAAGCGCGGCAACCCGGGCGGGGCGGGCCAGCGCCACATTCAGCATGATCCAGCCACCAAGTGAGGAACCTACTAAAATTTGTGGGCCGTCGGTATGCGCGTCAATCATATCAATGGTATCGCGCGTCCAGTCGGAAATATTTGTCTGCAGAAAATCGCCATCTGACTGCCCATGGCCGCTATAGTCAAATCGCAGGAATGACTGGCCGCGCCGTTGCGCCCAAGCATGTAGACATGCCGCCTTGCTGCCGTTCATGTCAGACCCGTGACCGCATAAAAAGACAACCCCGGGCTGGTTACCATGATCTCGGCTATAGGCGATGGCCCCAACTTGGTCTATGTTGTGTTTTGAAACATTCGGCATGCGTACCACCTTGTGTGTTCGTTCCGCGACATCTCTATCTTCAGCGTTATATATCATGGCAAAACCACAGGCTAAATTCAAACTCGCATCCGGTAAAGCACCGGTGATTGTGCAAATTCTGCCGGCATTGGTGCGCGGTGGGGTGGAGCGCGGCACCGTCGAAATGGCGCGAGCGATTCAGGCGGCAGGTGGCCGGGCTGTGGTGATTTCGAGTGGTGGGCCGCTGGTGCGGCATATCGAGCGATTTGGTGGCAAGCATATTAAATTGCCGGTGCATGTGAAAAACCCGTTGCGCTGGCCCGGTTTGCGTCACCAGATGCGCGCCATTTTAACCGCCGAGGATGCCGATATTGTGCATGTGCGCTCGCGGGTGCCAGCATGGATTGCCTTGTCGGTGGCCAAGGCATTGCGTATTGCGACCATCAGCACGGTACATAGCCGCTTTACCGCCAAATCATTTTTCAAACGCCGCTATAACGCCAAACTGCTGGATGCTGGCCAGGTGATCGCCATTTCCAACTATGTGCATGATCTGATCACCAGCCAGTATATCGGTGTCGAAGACCGGTTAACCGTGGTGCATCGGGGCGTCGATACAGATGTATTTGACCCGGCCGCGGTCAGCCAGGCGCGGATTATCAATTTTGCCGACTCGATTGCGCTTCCCGAAGATGTGCCCGTGATTATGATGCCGGCGCGGGCATCCTTATGGAAAGGCCATCATATCTTGCTTGATGCGCTGGCAAAGCTGGATGATATGCGCTTTGTCTGTCTTTTTGTTGGTGCGCAAGACGGCAAAGCCAGCTTTGTGCAGGCGCTGACAGCGGCGGCGAAATCGCGTGGGCTTGAAGGCCGGTTTCGCTTGACCCCGGTTGTTGATGACATGCCAGCCGCGTTGATGGTGGCGGATGTTGTGGCGATGCCATCGATTACGCCAGAGCCATTTGGCCGGGTGGCGCTCGAGGCGCAGGCGATGGGGCGGCCGATCGTTGCTTTTGCGCATGGTGGTGCTGTTGAATCGATCCAGCATGGCGAAACCGGCTGGCTGGCAACGCCGGGTGATGCGGATAGTCTGGCGGAAAACCTGCGCATTGCATTATCGCTGAAGCCGCGTGCCCGCAAAGCCTTTGCGGCGAAAGCGCGGGCGCATATTAATGCGCATTTTTCGACACAGCGCATGTGTGATGAAACGCTGAAAATCTATCGCCGCATGCTGGCAAAGAACCAAAAGAACAGCGCCGCGCGGCGCACAACCTGAATGCTGGCGGCGGCGGCGGTATGGCCGGGCGTGCAAAGGCTTGAGTTTTCAGCAGCCAGCGACTATTTTCGGGACGGTTTTCGAAGCGGCGCCCGTTTGGCGGCGTCTGATGAGATGCCAGTTTAATTAGACGTTACGACAAAGGTCACCCGAAACAATGCCACAAATCACGCTTCCAGACGGATCAGTTCGATCATATGACGCGCCGGTAACCGCGGCCACTATCGCCAGCGACATCGGGCCGGGATTAGCAAAAGCGGCATTGATAGCGGTTGTTGATGGTGACGAATGGGATTTGTCGCGGCCGATCGAGACCGATGCCACGGTTGCCCTTGTCACCGCGAAAGATGAAGCTGCATTGGCCTTGCTTCGGCATGATTGTGCGCATGTTATGGCCGAAGCAGTGCTTGAGCTTTTCCCGGAAACACAGGTGACAATCGGCCCGTCCATTGAAAATGGCTTTTATTATGATTTTCACCGCGAGACAGCTTTTTCCGAAGATGATCTCGCATCCATCGAACAGCGTATGCATGATATTGTCGACCGTGATGAGACGATCGTGCGCAGCGTCTGGTCACGCGATGAAGCCGTCGCATTTTATCAGAAAAATAACGAACCCTTTAAAGTTGAACTGGTCGAGGCGATTCCCGCCGATCAGACAGTTACATTTTATCAGCAGGGTGACTTTATTGATTTATGTCGCGGGCCGCATGCGCCCTCAACCGGCAAAATCGGGCATGCCTTTAAATTGATGAAGGTGGCCGGTGCCTATTGGCGTGGCGATTCCAACCGGCCGATGTTGCAGCGTATCTACGGCACGGCATGGACCAGTGAAAAAGATTTAAATGCTTATCTGACCATGCTGGAAGAAGCCGAAAAGCGCGATCACCGCAAGCTGGGCAAACAGCTTGGGTTATTCCATCTTCAGGAAGAGGCGGCAGGGTCAGTCTTTTGGCATGCCAAAGGATGGGTGCTGTATCGCGAGATCGAGGCCTATGTCCGCCGGCGCCTTGACGCTGCCGGTTATAGCGAGGTCAAAACACCGCAATTGGTCGACCGGTCACTGTGGGAAGCATCAGGACATTGGGAAAAATTTGGCGAGAATATGTTTACCGCGCAATCCGAAGATGAACGGACACTGGCGCTCAAACCGATGAATTGCCCCTGTCATGTGCAGATTTTCCGACAGGGCATTAAGTCCTATCGTGATTTGCCATTGCGGATGGCCGAATTTGGATCCTGTCACCGGAATGAACCATCCGGCGCATTGCATGGGATTATGCGGGTACGCGCCTTTACCCAGGATGATGCGCATATTTTTTGTACCGAAGATCAAATTACCGACGAATCGGTCAAATTCTGTGCCTTGCTGCAATCCATCTATGCTGATTTTGGCTTTCATGATGTGCGGGTCAAATTTTCCGACCGTCCCGAGGTGCGGGCTGGTGATGACGCAACCTGGGATCGCGCCGAGGCAGCGCTGACCGATGCCACAAATGCGGCCAAACTTGATACCGTGCTGAACCCCGGAGAGGGCGCGTTTTATGGCCCGAAACTCGAGTTTGTTTTGCGTGATGCGATTGGCCGTGACTGGCAATGTGGCACCTTGCAGGTTGATTTTGTTTTGCCTGATCGGCTTGATGCCGAATTTGTCGGTGAGGATGGCAACCGTCATCGTCCGGTCATGCTGCACCGGGCGATTTTGGGATCAATGGAACGCTGGATCGGCATTTTGATCGAACAATATGCCGGCCGTATGCCAGCGTGGCTGGCACCGGTACAGATTGTGGTGGCGTCGATTACCGACAGCGCCAATGATTATGCCCGCCAAATTGCCGCCGCCGCCGCCGCCGCCGGATTACGGGTTGAAACCGATCTGCGCAATGAAAAGATCAGCTATAAGGTGCGCGAGCATAGTGTCATGAAGGTGCCGTTTATTCTGGCAGTCGGGGGGCGTGAGGCCGGAGATGGTACAGTCGCCTTGCGGCGCCTTGGATCAAATGACCAACAGGTGCTGGATGCGCATGAGGCCATTGCGATGCTGCGGGATGAAAGTCTTGCACCCGACATGCAAAGCCATTAAATAACCGTCAATGCTAAAAAACTGGCAATTCCCGTCTGTTTTTGTTAGTTAACGAAGCCAGTGTATGACTGGATGTAAGATTGGGCCGCAAGATTGCGGCGCCCGGTCGGCATCGAGACAGAATTATGACAGCTATAGGAGAGTTACATAGCACGTCCACATAGTAATACGCCGCCAACAATTGACGGCCCACGCATCAATGGGGCCATTCGTGCGCCAAAGGTACGCTGTATTGACCCTGAAGGTGAGCAGCTTGGGGTATTAGACACATCAGAGGCCATTCGTAAAGCCGAGGATTTTGGTCTTGATCTGGTCGAGGTTCAGCCCAACGCCGACCCGCCAGTCTGTAAAATACTGGATTATGGTAAATTCAAATATGAAGCGCAGAAACGCGCCAACGAAGCCCGCAAAAAGCAAAAGATCATCGAAGTCAAAGAGATCAAGCTGCGGCCGAACATTGATGAGCATGATTATCAGGTGAAGATGCGCAATGTGCAGAAATTTCTGGACGCTGGCGACAAAGTGAAAGTGACTTTGCGGTTTCGCGGTCGTGAAATGGCACACCAGGATCTGGGTGCGAATGTCTTGACGCGGGTGCGCGAAGAAACCGATGAGTTTGCCAAGGTCGAAGCCATGCCAAAAATGGAAGGCCGGCAAATGATCATGGTGCTGGCACCAAAATAGGCGCAATCGCCGGGATGTGGTGCTGTTTTCAGGCTTGATTCTGCGACAATATCGCCCTATAAACACGTCACTTTGAATTCTGCCGCGACCGGGCCTGAAAAAACAGGGCATGCCCGGCCGGTTTACGCCAATATTTTTATTGGCCCCCTTTGAAGAAGAAAGAGGTCAAAATGCCCAAGATGAAGACCAAGAGCGGTGCGAAAAAACGATTTCGCCTGACCGCCAGTGGTAAAGTTCGTGGCTCTGCCGCCTTCCTTAGCCACAATCTAAGACGCCGTTCCCAGAAAATGAAACGTCAAGCCCGTGGCACCATGATCTTAAATGATGCTGATGCGCGGATTGTAAAACGTTTCCTTCCATACGCTTAACGGAGGCTGGAACATGGCACGCGTTAAAAGAGGTACCACGACACATGCTCGTCACGCCAAGGTTATCAAGGCGGCAAAGGGCTATTATGGACGTCGTAAAAACACATTCAGAACGGCAACGCAGGCGGTCGATAAGGCCCGCCAATACGCTTATCGTGACCGCCGTGTCCGCAAGCGCGAGTTTCGGGCTTTATGGATTCAGCGGATCAATGCAGCGGCACGTTTGCACGGGTTGACCTATTCGCAAATGATGGGTGGGCTGATCAAAGCCGGGATCGAAATTGATCGGAAAATGCTGGCTGATCTGGCGGTGCATGAGCCGCAAGCGTTTGAAGCCTTGGTCGAACGGTCAAGAGCGGCAAGCTAGGGATTTTCCCGCCACATGAAGAAACGCCAAGCCGTTGCTTTGACCTGTGCCCGCCCGAAATGGAACGGCACAAGCCAGCAGCGGCTTGTTTTTTGCGACTTTCTATGCAACCGGCAACTTGCCGACAATTGTGACTATTGAGGGTGAAACAACATGCAAGGCCTTGATGCCCAAAGTCTAAGCGCTGTATCGGATGAAATTTTGCAGGCTGTTGATGCGGCGCAAAATCTTGATGATTTGGAAAATGTGCGAATAAATGCGCTTGGCAAAAAGGGCCGTATTTCACTGTTGATGCGGGAATTGGGGGGGATGGATGCTGATGCCCGCAAAGTCGCCGGGCAGGCTCTGAATCTGGTCAAAGACGCGGTGGCGACGGCGCTTGAATCCAAACAAGCGGTGCTGGCACAAGCCGCGCTAAATGAAAAGCTGGCGACCGAAGCGATTGATGTCAGCCTGCCAGCCCGACCGGTTAGCGAGGCCCGTCTGCACCCCTTGTCACGCACCCTTGAAGAGGTGCTGGCGATTTTTGCCGAGATGGGTTTTGAGGTGGCTGAAGGCCCCGATATTGAGTCAGATTATTATAATTTCACCGCATTGAATATTCCGCCCGAGCATCCGGCCAGACAGGAGCATGATACCTTTTATCTGCCGCCAGATGCCGATGGTCAGCGCAAAGTGCTGCGCACCCATACCTCGCCTGTACAGATCCGTACAATGGAGGCAAATGAGCCGCCTATTCGTATTATTGTGCCGGGGCGCACCTATCGCTCGGATCATGACGCCACCCATTCGCCGATGTTTCATCAATGCGAAGGTCTGGTGATTGGCGACGGTATTCATATGGGGCATTTAAAAGGCTGTCTGATTGATTTTTGCCGGGCGTTTTTTGGGGTTGATGATCTGCCGGTGCGATTTCGGCCAAGCTATTTTCCCTTTACCGAACCATCTGCCGAAGTTGATATCGGCTGCACCCGTGATGGCGGTGGCCTAAAGATCGGCGCTGGCGATGACTGGCTGGAAATTTTGGGATCAGGCATGGTCAATCCGCGGGTGCTGGAAAATTGCGGCTATGACCCGGAAAAATACCAAGGATTTGCGTTTGGCATGGGGATTGAGCGCATTGCGATGCTGAAATATGGCATCCCTGATTTGCGGACATTTTACGAGAGTGATTTGCGCTGGATGCGGCATTACGGCTTTTTGCCATTTGATGCGCCGTCGATTCACGCTGGTTTGGTTGGGGGAGCGAGCTGATGAAATTTACCCGCGACTGGCTATTTGATCATCTTGAAACCGACCGGTCTCTCGAGGATATTCTTGAGGTTTTGCCGATGCTAGGCTTGGAGGTCGAGTCAGTTGTCGATCGGGCCGCTGCACTTGCCCCCTTCACCATTGCCGAAGTGCTGTCAGCCGCGCCGCATCCGAATGCTGACAAGCTGCGTGTGTGTATGGTCGCTACCGGTACAGGCGAGCCGGTACAGGTGGTGTGTGGGGCACCGAATGCGCGGGCCGGGATGAAGGGTGTGTTTGCACCGGTCGGGGCGTATGTGCCGGGCATTGATCTGAAATTAAAAGCGGGTGAAATCCGCGGCGAAGCCTCGAACGGGATGTTATGCTCCGAACGCGAGATGCAATTATCGGATGAACATGACGGCATTATTGATTTGCCGGTCGATGCACCGGTTGGTGCCGCATTCGCCCCTTATGCCGGGCTTGATGATCCGGTCATCGAAATTGCGATTACCCCAAACCGGGCCGATTGTCTCGGGGTGCGTGGTGTCGCACGTGATCTGGCGGCTGCCGGTTATGGCCGCCTGAAACAGCTTGATACAACGCCGCATGTTGGTGATTTTGACAGCCCGGTGCGCTGGCAGCTAGAGCTTGCCGGACAAGATCATCTGTGCCCGTCAATCACCGGTATTGCTTTTGAACAGGTGACGAATGCCGCCAGCCCGGACTGGATGGCACAGCGGCTGACAGCCGTTGGCCAGCGTCCGATCAGTGCGCTTGTTGACATCACCAACTATGTGATGATCGACCTTGGTCGTCCACTGCATGCCTATGATATTGATAAGATTAAGGGTGATGCATTGGTTGTGCGGCATGCCAGAGATGGTGAAACATTTACCGCGCTGAATGAAAAAACCTATGAATTAACCGCCGATATGCTGGTCATTGCCGATGCTGATGGGGCCGATGCCGATGGGGCCGATGATCTGGCGGGGGTGATGGGTGGCGCGCGTTCCGGCGTGAGCGCCGATACCACACGCATGTTTCTGGAAATTGCCATTTTTGATCCGATTTCAGTGGCGACCACCGGGCGTCAGCTGAATCTGCATTCAGATGCGCGCTACCGTTTTGAACGCGGGCTGGATGCCACCGCCCCGCAATCGATGGCCGGGCATATTGCGCGTTTGGTAACCTCGATTTGTGGCGGCAAAGCCAGCCATCCGGTGGTGGCGGGAAGCGGCGTTGACTGGCAGCGCCAGATAGAACTGGCACCGGACAAATTGTTGCGTCTGACCGGTATCGACCTGCCTGCAGCCGATCAGCAAAGTATTCTTGAATCGCTTGGCTTCACGCTGGACAGCGTCGCGACCGGCTGGCTGGTGACACCGCCATCATGGCGCGGTGATATTGATGGTGCCGCCGATCTTGTTGAAGAAATTGCCCGGATTCACGGGTTTGAGCATTTACCGGTCACCGCATTGCCGCGCACGCGTGCGGTATCACAACCTGCGGTCAATGCCGCCCAGTTGCGCCCCTTGCAATTACGGCGCGCGCTGGCTGAAAATGGGTTGATGGAAGCTGTGACCTTTTCCTTTTTGGCGGCAAAGGAAGCCAGCTT
>Ga0181595_10001844_pt1 | contig 22132 bp, 20 predicted proteins | sample 041ome_7_FD_145604 | JGI IMG/M metagenome (GOLD analysis project Ga0181595, IMG submission 145604) | Coastal salt marsh microbial communities from the Groves Creek Marsh, Skidaway Island, Georgia - 041401AS metaG (spades assembly) | ecosystem: Environmental > Aquatic > Marine > Intertidal zone...
GGTCACAATCGGATTCGGCATTATCGGCTGGATAGATGACTACCGTAAAATTTATGAAAAAAATGCCAAAGGCTTGTCAGCGGGCTGGAAATACCTGCTGCAGTCCATCATTGGTTTTGCGGCTGCCTGTGTTCTTTACTGGCATGCGGCGACGCCGGCGGAAACAGAACTGATCATTCCATTTTTTAAGGATTTCGCACTCGAGCTTGGTGTTTTTTATATTTTTATTGCGTATTTCTTTATCGTTGGATTCAGTAATGCTGTCAATTTAACAGACGGGCTGGACGGACTGGCGATTCTGCCTACGGTGATGGTTGCCAGTGCACTGGGCATCATCAGTTACCTGGTGGGGAACACCGAATTTTCCGCTTATCTGAATATTCCATACATATCAGGCACGGGGGAACTCGTGGTTTTCTGCGGTGCTCTGGCTGGCGCCGGTCTTGGTTTCCTTTGGTTTAACACCTATCCCGCCCAGATATTTATGGGCGACGTCGGTGCTCTGGCTCTGGGCGCCGCACTGGGAACAGTCGCGGTTATTGCCCGGCATGAAATTGCACTGGTCATCATGGGCGGCATCTTTGTCATGGAAACACTTTCGGTCATTTTGCAGGTGGCTTCATTTAAATTAACCGGGCGCCGAATTTTTCGCATGGCTCCCCTGCATCATCATTTTGAATTGAAAGGCTGGCCGGAACCCAGAGTGATTGTTCGTTTCTGGATTATTACGATCATTCTGGTTCTGTTTGGTTTGGGCACCTTGAAACTTAGATAAACAATAACTGGATAAATAAAGAGCACGGATAAGAGCAAATGCAAGCGGCGGCAAGACAACAGGCTAAAGTGATTGTCGGTTTAGGTAAAACCGGGCTTTCCTATGTGCGTTATTTAGCCAGGCAGAATGAAACATTCACCGTCGTTGACAGTCGGGAGCACCCGCCGGGGCTGCAGGAACTTACACAAAATTTTCCTGAGGTAAAAGTTGAGCTGGGTGCATTCAACGCTAAGACATTTTTAAACGCATCAGAGTTGCTGGTAAGCCCTGGTGTTGATTTGCGTGAGCCGGTTCTGGCTCAAGCTATCGGGCAGGGTGTGCCGGTGACTGGCGATATCAATATTTTTGCGCAGACAGTCAGTTCGCCGATCATCGCTATTACCGGCTCCAATGCAAAAAGTACGGTAGTCAGTCTGGTTGGTGCGATGGCAGAAAAAGCCGGTGTCAACGCGGTAGTGGCAGGCAATATCGGCAAGCCGGTGCTGGATTTGCTGGCAGAAACTGCAGCGGAATTGTATGTGCTGGAACTATCCAGCTTTCAACTGGAAACCACCAGCAAGCTGGGGGCTGAAGTCGCCTGTGTGTTGAATGTCACTACCGATCATATGGATCGTTATGACTCAATACAGGATTATTACGCAGCCAAACACCGTATTTTTCAGGCTTGCAGGCAGGCTGTGGTGAATCGCGATGACCCCTTGAGCAAGCCTTTATTGCCGGCATCAGTGAAGCAATGGACTTATGGTCTGGAAGCCGGTGACTTTAATGAATTTGGCTTGATCGAAGATCGGGGAGAACTTTATCTGGCCTTTAACCGGCAGGCTTTGATGCCTGCTAGGGAAGTAAAACTGTCCGGCAGACATAATTTATCAAATGCCTTGGCGGCACTGGCCATTGGTCATGCTGTCGGGCTGGAGATGCCTGCCATGCTGCAAACCTTAAAAGAGTTTGCCGGTTTGCCACATCGTTGCCAGTGGGTCTCGGACATTGCCGGGGTCAGTTATTACAACGATTCAAAGGGCACCAATGTCGGGGCCTGTAACGCGGCCTTACGTGGACTTGGTCAAAGCAATAATGTGATTCTGCTGGCAGGCGGGCAGGGCAAGGGCGCTGACTTTTCTGACTTGGGAGAAGCACTCAGTACTCATGGCAAGTTACTGATTGTTTTCGGTGAAGATGCTGACCTGATTGCTGCAGCTCTGCAAAAAGTTATTACGACTGAAAAAGTTGGCTCCCTGGAAGCAGCAGTGAAACTGGCTTCAGAACAGTCAGAAACGGGCGATATTGTTTTACTGTCACCAGCCTGTGCCAGTTTTGACATGTTTGAAAATTATGAAAAACGTGGCGAAGCATTTATGGCAGCGGTGGAGGCTTTGCATTAATGATGACCACCATTGCACAAGGGCATAGTTTTAATCACAACCGTGACGCCTACTATTTTGGTGATAAGGCTTTGATTATTTCTGTCTGCCTGTTGCTGGCATTCGGCCTGGTCATGATGACTTCCGCCTCCATAGAAATTGCCAGCAGTGAAAATGCCGATGCTTTTTATTACCTGAAAAAACAGCTGATCTTCATGGTAATGGGATTCGTTGCTGCCGCTGTCGTCTATATGGTGCCACTTAAACTGTATCAGGAGTGGGATATCTTTTTGCTGTTTTCAGCAATCAGTTTATTGGTCCTGGTTCTGGTGCCGGGTATCGGGCGTGAAGTGAATGGCAGTACACGCTGGCTAAATCTTGGCTTCATGACTTTACAGGCGTCGGAGCCAGCAAAACTGTTTGTGGTTATTTTTATTGCGGCTTTTCTGAGTAAATACCGCTCCTTTGTCTGTGCCTCGTGGAAAGGTTTTGTCACGCCATTGGTGTTTGCTGCCCTGCCGATCTTTCTTTTATTAAAAGAACCTGATTTTGGTGCGGTGGTGGTATTGATGCTGGCTGTGTTTGGCATGATGTTTCTGGCCGGTGTGAAACTTTATCAATTTATTTTACTGATCCTGGTTGCAGGCGCAGCCGGTGCCGGATTAATTTTTTCTTCAAGTTATCGTATTGCCCGGGTCAAATCTTTTATCACAGCGTTATCAGATCCATTCAATGAAGAGGTGGTATTTGGTTCAGGTTATCAACTGGCGCAGGCATTAATTGCTTTTGGTCGAGGCGAATGGTTTGGCGTTGGCTTGGGCAACAGTATTCAGAAATTATATTTTCTGCCGGAAGCTCACACGGATTTTGTATTGGCGATTATTGCCGAAGAACTGGGCGTTATTTCCGTCCTGTTATTGCTTGCTTTGTTTATGGTGTTTATCTGGCGCGCCATGATGATTGCCAGAAAGAATGAAAAGAAAGGCGATTTTTTTCCGGCATATTTAGCTTATGGCATTGCGTTAATTTTTATGGGGCAGGTCATTATCAATGTTGGCGTTAACACCGGACTGTTGCCAACCAAAGGGCTAACACTGCCTTTTCTCAGTGCCGGTGGATCGAGCCTGATTACCTGCATGGTCATGGTGGCAATTCTGTTACGCATTGATAGTGAGAATTTTGCAAAAGGTAATAATTTGAAGTGGGTGGTGAAGGGATGAGCGCGGCTTTGGATAAAAAAGTCCTGATCATGGCCGGTGGCACCGGAGGACATATTTTCCCGGCGCTGAGTATTGCCCGTGAATTACAGACGCAGGGTATCAAGGTGGAATGGCTGGGTACCAAAAAAGGTATGGAGTCAGAACTGATCCCCCAGACGGGCATCCCTATTCATTACATTTCAGTATCAGGCCTCAGAGGCAAAAGCTTGCTGAAAAAACTGCTTTCCCCTTTTGTCATTGTAGTGGCTGTTGCGCAGGCGATTATCAAGATTCAGAAAACCAGGCCAGCCTGTGTTCTGGGTATGGGTGGTTTTGTTACCGGACCTGGCGGTCTTGCTGCCTGGTTGCTGAGGAAACCTTTGCTGATACATGAGCAAAATGCTATTGCCGGCTTCAGCAATCAGTTGCTGTATCCGATGGCTTCCGTCGTCATGGAAGGTTTTGCCGGTGCTTTTCAGCGCAAGCAGGAGATAACCGCTAACGCACTGTTAAAACGTTTATGTAAGGGTGACAAAGCCGTGCATGTGGGTAATCCCCTGCGTCAGGAAATTCTGGATTGTCCTGCCCCTGCTGAACGTTTTGCTGACAGTGAAAACAATGACCGAATTAAATTACTGGTGCTTGGCGGCAGCCGGGGGGCACTGGCAATTAACCGGATAGTGCCTGAGCTGTTAAAAGATTTTTCTGCTGCAGAGGGTGTTGATCTGTGGCACCAATGCGGCAAACAAAATTTCCAGGACTGTAAAGCTTACTACGCAGAACTCGGTATTGAAGAAAATCAACATCGGCGCATTGCTGCTTTTATTGATGATATGGCAGCAGCATATTGCTGGGCTGATGTGGTTATCTGCCGGGCAGGTGCCTCTACGGTTGCTGAGATTGCGGCGATTGGAATTCCAGCTGTGTTTATTCCTTTTCCTTTCGCTGTGGATGACCATCAGACCGAGAATGCCATCATTATGCAAAAGCTTGGCGCAGCCTGGTTGATCCAGCAAAAAGAATTAAGCAAAGAAAGTCTTGCCTCAGTGTTGATGCAATTCATGCAAGATAAAAAACTTGTGCTGAAAATGGCGCTACTGGCACAACAGGCAGCAAAAATTGATGCGACACAACAAGCCGCAAAATTCTGCGTGGAGGCTTGTTATGCCTAATGTGAAGCGCGTGCAGAAAAACCAGAAAATACAAAAAGTTCAGAAAAAGCTGCTGAGCGTTATTCCGGAAATGCGCCGCATCCGCGATATCTATTTTGTCGGTATTGGCGGTGCAGGCATGAGTGGTATCGCTGAGGTGCTGTTTAACCAGGGTTATAAGATCAGCGGTTCGGATATTGCAGAAAGTAAAACCACGACACGCCTGCAGAAACTTGGGATTAATATTTTCATCGGGCACAAAGCCAAACAGATAGAAGGGATGGATGTCGTTGTGGTGTCCAGTGCCATTGACGAGAGTAACCCTGAAATCAAAGCGGCCATCAAACTCAGGGTGCCGATTATACGGCGTGCCGAGATGCTGGCGGAACTTATGCGCTATCGCCATGCCATTGTGATTGCCGGTACGCATGGCAAGACTACGACGACCAGCATGGTGGCTTCAGTGCTGGCCCAGGGAAACCTTGATCCTACTTTTGTGATCGGCGGATTGCTTAATAGTGCTGGCACCAATGCCAAGCTGGGAGCCAGTCATTTCATGGTGGCTGAAGCCGATGAAAGCGATGCTTCATTCCTGCATCTGCAACCCATGGTAGCCGTTATCACAAATATTGATGACGATCATATGCAGACCTACGACAGTGACTTTGAAAAACTGAAACAGACTTTTCTCGATTTCCTGCATAACCTGCCGTTTTATGGCCTGGCCGTACTTTGCGTGGATGATCCGGTGATACAGGAAATTCTTCCCAGAATTTCCAGACCGGTATTGACCTATGGCTTATCACCGCAGGCGGATTTCCGTGTACAGGAAGTCTCTCATCAGAATCAGAAATCCAGTTTTACCGTGAGTCGGCCGGACAAAACAGACATCAGCCTGACCTTGAATATGCCGGGTATTCACAATGTCCTGAATGCCACTGCCGCTATTGCTATTGCGACCGATGAAGGTCTGAAAGATGAAGACATTATCCAGGGTCTGGAAAGTTTTCAGGGAGTGGGCAGGCGTTTTGAAATGCATGGTGATCTGACATTCAGTCGTGGCAAAGCCATGCTGGTTGATGACTATGGTCATCATCCGACAGAAGTTGCTGCAAACATACAGGCGGTCAGAACCGGCTGGCCGGGAAAACGTCTGGTGATGATTTACCAGCCGCATCGTTACAGCCGTACCCAGGATTTATATGAAGATTTTGTCGATGTGCTTTCCGGTGTCGATATGTTGTTGCTGTTGGATGTCTATCCTGCCGGTGAGAAAGCTATTAAAGGTGCAGACAGCAAGAGTTTATGCAGAAGTATCAGACAACGTGGGCAGCTTGATCCGGTCTTTGTGAAAAAGCATCAGGACATACCGAATCTGCTGGAAGAGTTACTTGAAGATGGTGACCTTTTATTGACGCAGGGAGCGGGCAGTGTGGGATTGATATCAACACGATTGGCACAGGATGGCCTGCAAAGTGAGTGGAGTTAAGGAGCTATGGCTGAGGAGTTTGGCAGAGTGGCTGTGTTAATGGGCGGCGAATCAGCAGAGAGAGAAATTTCTCTGTTGAGTGGTAACGCTGTGCATGCGGCTTTGCTAGCCAGTGGTATCGATGCTGTGGCGATTGATACCAACGCTGATTTTTTTGCTTCGGTTGAAAATGAAAAATTTGATACGGCATTCATCATGCTGCATGGCGGACACGGTGAGAACGGGCATGTGCAGGCAGCGCTTGAAATGATGAACATTCCATTTACCGGGAGTGGACATGCAGCCTGTGCACTGGCGATGGATAAAGTGCGCAGTAAACTGGTGTGGATGTCCCAGGGTTTGCCGACCCCTGATTTTGAACTGTTATATGACAGTAGCGACTGGCAGGCAGTGATTGAGCGTTTGGGTGTCTGTTTTGTAAAACCGGTCAGTGAAGGCTCCAGTATCGGTATTAACAAAGCGAGTAATGCAGATGAATTAAAAGCGGCTTATGAACAGGCAGCCCGCTTTGGTGCGGTCATGGCAGAACAATGGATTGAGGGCCCTGAATACACAGTTCCGATTGTGAACAACAAGGTATTACCGGTCATCGAATTACGGGCGAAAAGTGCTTTCTACGATTTTGAGGCGAAGTATGAATCGGACGACACAGAATATTTATGTCCCTGTGATTTAAGTGCAGAAGAAGATGAAGCGGTCAGAAGTCTGTCGGGTGAAGCGTACCAATTACTGGGCTGTGAAGGTTGGGGCAGAGTGGATTTGATGCGGGATAAAAGCGGCAAGTTCTGGTTGCTGGAAGTGAACACCGTGCCAGGCATGATGAGTCATAGTTTGGTACCGAAGTCTGCAGCACAAGTTGGCATGAATTTCGAAACACTGGTGTTGGAAGTGTTAAAGAGCAGCAAACTGCAACGAGGCGGTAATTGAAATGCTGACTTTATTTTTCAATAGAAAAAACAGAAGGGGCCGGGGTGCCAGTATAAGAGCCCAAAAAAAATCCAGTCCGCTACAGGAGCAGATGCTGGTGCTTAAAAAAGTAGTACTGGGTGTTTTGCTCTGTTCTTTACTGGTATTGATCGGGCTGAATTCAAAAACTCTGTTGGATGATGTTAATCAGCAAAGAATTGAGTATGTCGCCATAGAAGGCAGCCTGAGTCAGGTGACAGAGAATGATATTAAAACTGCCGTTTTTGATTTTATAAACCGTAGCATGGTGGCAGTTGATTTACTCGCCATTAAAGAGGCATTGGAAGAAAACGCCTGGATTAAAACGGTCAGTCTGCGCAGAAAATGGCCTGACACTTTGATTATTAATGTGACTGAAGAAGTTGCCATTGCGAGATGGGGGGAACATCAGCTGCTGAACCAGGAAGGAATAATATTTTCACCGCCGTCTATTGCAGCACAATTTAATCTGGCTGAACTGTCAGGTCCGGACGGGAGTGAAAAAAGAGTTATGCAGCAGTACCAGGTTTTTAATCAATTACTGTTTTCAAAAAATTTGCGCATAGCCAGTCTGAATTTGAATTCACGTGGTGCATGGTTTTTGCAATTGAACAATAAAGTTGAAGTGGCTGTTGGCAGTATCCAGCCTGTGGAACGGCTTAGAAGGTTTGCGGCCGTCTATGAAAGATTGTTTGCTGCTGATATTGAAAATATCGAAAGTTTTGATTTGCGTTATGAAGATGGCATTGCAGTGAAACATAAGACATCAATCAATGATGCTTTACTGTCGATGCAGGGATGATGCAAGGATGAATAGGATAAAAATGATGGGAATTATTAAGGTCGTTAACAGGGTGGGCTTCTCGCTATGAGTAATACATCGGTTGGTAACATGATAGTGGGTCTGGATATCGGGACATCCAAAGTTGTCGCCATTGTCGGTGAGGTTGATGCTGAAGGAGGTCTGAATATCGTTGGTATAGGCCGACACAAATCCCGCGGTCTGAAAAAAGGGACAGTCGTGAATATTGAATCGACTGTGCAGTCTATACAGCGCGCTATAGAAGAAGCAGAGCTCATGGCGGGATGTCAGATACATTCGGTATATGCCGGTATTGCAGGAAAACATATCCGCAGTATGAATTCACACGGCATCGTGGCGATACGCGATAAGGAAGTGTATGCAGCGGATATAGAACGGGTTATTGATGCCGCCCAGGCTGTGGCAATTCCTGCTGACCAGAAGGTTCTGCATATTCTTCCTCAGGAATACATTATTGATTCGCAGGAAGGCGTTAAAGAGCCGATGGGAATGTCAGGGGTACGTCTTGAAGCAAAAGTACATCTGGTGACATGTGCCACCAATGCTTCACAGAATATAGAAAAATGTATTCGGCGCTGCGGCCTGGAAACAGATGAAATCATTCTGGAGCAACTGGCTTCAAGTTATTCAGTGCTGACTGAAGATGAAAAAGAATTAGGCGTTTGTCTGATTGATATCGGCGGTGGCACAACGGACATTGCCATTTTTACTGAGGGAGCCATACGTCATACCGGTGTGATTCCTATTGCCGGTGACCAGGTGACCAACGATATTGCCATGGCGCTACGCACACCGACGGAAAATGCAGAAGAACTGAAAATAAAATATGCCTGTGCACTTTCCCAGTTAGCCAGTCCGGATGAAATGATCAAGGTGCCCAGTGTGGGTGACCGGCCACCACGTGAGCTTTCACGTCGTGCACTGGCCGATGTGGTTGAACCACGCTACGACGAACTTTTCCATTTGATACAGGCAGAACTTCGCCTTAGTGGCTTCGAGGACATGTTGGCTGCCGGTCTGGTCTTTACTGGTGGCACCAGCAAGATGGAAGGTGTAACTGAACTGGCCGAAGAAATTTTTCATATGCCGGTCAGGATTGGCATGCCAACCGAAGTGACTGGTCTGGTGGATATTGTAAGAAATCCAACCTATTCCACCGGTGTTGGTTTATTACTTTACGGGATGAAACAACATCAGGAAAAACATGGTGGCAGTCGCGGTAGTGATTCAGGAATAAATATTTTTGAAAAAGTGAAACGGTTTTTTAGCAGTGATGAGTAAGGGTCTGCCTGGCAGGTTGTAGTAATAGAAAGTTGTTAAAACAAATTTTTAATTTTTAGTAAACAGAGGGGTAATAGTATGTTTGAGATCATTGATAATATTGCGCAAAACGCAGTAATAAAAGTGATAGGTGTTGGTGGCGGCGGTGGCAACGCTGTTCAACACATGTTGAGCAGTAGCATTGATGGTGTGGAGTTTGTTTGTGCCAACACTGATGCGCAGGCATTGGAAAAGGTTGGCACTAAAATGAACCTGCAACTTGGCAGTGATGTCACCAAAGGTCTAGGTGCCGGTGCCAATCCTGAAATAGGACGGCAGGCTGCACTTGAAGATAAAGACCGTATCCGTGAAATTATTTCCGGGGCGGACATGGTTTTCATCACAGCAGGCATGGGTGGTGGTACCGGTACTGGCGGCGCTCCTGTTGTTGCAGAAATTGCACGGGAAATGGGTGTATTAACGGTGGCTGTTGTCACCAAACCTTTCCCCTTTGAAGGCCGTAAACGCATGGCCATTGCCGAGAAAGGCATCAAAGAACTGGAAGAGCATGTTGATTCTTTGATAACCATTCCAAATGAAAAACTGATGGATGTCCTCGGTAAAGGTTCAACTTTGTTGGATGCGTTTAAATCTGCAAACGATGTATTACTGGGCGCGGTGAAAGGCATTGCCGACCTGATTACTCGACCAGGCATGATCAATGTCGACTTTGCTGATGTGAGTACCGTTATGTCTGAAATGGGCATGGCCATGATGGGCAGTGGTATTGCCAGTGGTGAAGGTCGTGCAGTGGAAGCGGCGGAAGCAGCAATTCGCAGTCCTTTACTGGAAGATGTGAACCTGCAGGGTGCCAGAGGCATATTGATTAATATTACTGCCAGCGAAAGTCTGACACTGGGAGAGTTCTCTGAAGTGGGTGACACAATTTCTGAATTTGCATCTGATCAGGCCATCGTGGTTGTGGGTACGGTTATTGATCCTGATATGGGTGATGAAATTTGTGTAACAGTCGTTGCAACCGGTTTAGGGGCGCAGCAAATTGAACGTCCTACTAAAGTGGTTGATAACACCAGAAATGGTCACAAGAATGTTGACTTCAATTCACTGGACAGACCAGCGGTATTGCGTAAAAGCGCTATTGTTGATGCAGAACTGGACGAAGCGATAGAAGATAAGCCGGTATTGGCAAAAGCTGTGGGTGCTGAATCAGATATGGACTATCTGGATATTCCAGCATTTTTAAGGAAACAGGCTGATTAAGGAACTTCTGGTGTATAGATGGTCTTACTAATGAAGTGGTAGTTTTATGTGGTTATTTTCACAAGCTGACTATTAAGCTTGGGGTGGCGGGGCTAGTTTGTTAATATTGCCAGCTTGGCTGTTGCTTGCTTTTACGGCTGGGCGCCAGAGTGATTTAGTAAGGAATTTATTAGGAGTGATGGTGACTCTAGATGCAGGTGAAACGTTAAATGATTAAACAAAGAACCTTGAAGAATGTGATTCGCGCTACCGGTGTCGGCTTACATACAGGTGAGAAAGTCTATTTAACATTAAAACCCGCACCGATTGATACAGGTATTGTATTTAATCGGGTTGATCTTGACCCAGTTGTTGAAATTCCAGCATTGGCTGAAAATGTTGGAGATACAACATTATCATCCACCCTGATAAAGGGAGACGTCAGAATTTCCACTGTGGAACACCTCATGTCCGCTATGTCTGGCCTGGGTATTGATAATGCTTATGTCGATCTGAGTGCACCGGAAGTTCCTATTATGGATGGTAGCGCTGGGCCTTTCGTATTCCTGATTCAGTCAGCGGGCGTTGAAGAACAGGATGCTCCTAAAAAATATATCCGCATTATCAAAGAGTTAAGTCTTACTCAGGATGACAAGAAAGTCAGCCTTAAACCATTTAACGGTTTCAAGGTTGGTTACACTTTGCTCTATGATCATCCGGTACACAAAAAACATACCAAGGAAGCATTTATTGATTTCTCCAGTACTTCCTTTGTTAAAGAAGTCAGTCGTGCCAGAACTTTCGGTTTTATGCATGAATTTGAAGCCTTACGAAGTCGGAATCTGGCTTTGGGTGCCAGTATGGATAATGCAGTCGCCGTCGGTGACTACAAGGTTCTGAACGAGGATGGCTTGCGTTATGAAGATGAGTTTGTAAAACATAAAATACTGGACTCCATAGGCGACCTGTATTTACTCGGTAAAAGCCTGATTGGCGAGTTTTCCGGCTATAAATCAGGTCATGCCTTGAACAATGCTTTGTTAAGAAAGTTACTTGTCAGTAAAGATTGCTGGGAAATTGTGACTTTCGACACAGAAGAAGAAGCGCCGATTTCCTACCTTAGACCCCAATTCGCATAAGATTTTACGTTTATCCCGTTTTAGTTGCTGATTTTTAGTTGTTAATGGTCGCTAAAGCCCGCAGCTTAAGGCTATAATCTTTCGAAGATGAATTAAAAGCTCGGATTAATCAGGCTGTTTGGTTGATAATCAACGTCTTATCAAAACATAAAGCAGTAATTCATAAGGTAGTAAATTAAGGCAGTAAGGCAAGACCCACCAGAAATGAAAATTATCATAGTCGATCAAAAGCATGGTGAAACCAGATCCCTGGTCTTAAAGGGTTGGATGCGTGTTTTACTGACATTTTGCTTCCTCGGAATGCCTGTATTGCTGGGCTATTACGGTTATCAGTTCAGTGTCAGTCGATCTGCTGATTTATATACCGATGAAGCTGCGCAGGCCTGGGCTGACAAACTGCTTGAGCAGGAAGTGGAAGTTCAGCGGATTCGTGAAGAGACACTATCGCAGTTACAGGCTTTGACTCTGCGTCTGGCTAATTTGCAGGCACGTTTGCTCAGACTGGATGCTCTGGGTGAACGTTTAACCACAATCAGTGATCTGGATGATGGTGAATTTGATTTTAATCAGGCGCCGGCTCTCGGTGGACCTGAATTTACACTGGAAGATGAAAGCAGCAGCTTTGAATCATTTGATTTAATTCAGGAAATTGATGAATTAAGTTTGCAGATAGAGGATCGGCAACAGCAACTTGAGCTACTGGAAAACCTGCTGTCTGACAGACAAATTCAGTCAGATACTTTTCTGGCAGGATGTCCCGTCAGCTCAGGCTGGATTTCGTCCGGTTTCGGCAGACGTATAGACCCTTTCAATGGTGATCTGGCTTGGCATCAAGGCATTGATTTTGCGACGGGCGTAACAGGTGTTGACGTGTCTTCTGTGGCTTCCGGTGTTGTAACCTTTGCCGGCGAGCGCAGTGGCTATGGCATGTTAGTGGAAGTTAATCATGGCAATGGTTACAAGTCCCTGTATGCACATAACCAGGATATATTGGTAAATCCTGGCGATATTATAAAAAAAGGCCAGGTAGTTGCCCTGTCCGGGAATTCAGGCCGATCAACCGGTCCACATGTTCACTTTGAAATTCATAAAAATGGCCGGGTTATCGATCCGGCTTCCTACATAAACCGCACTAATCGGTGAAACCCCTCTGTAAGGTAGGATTCAGCAAGGTATTGAAATAGAAACCTGCTGTTTTTTAACTGTTCTAAGTTCAGCACGAGCATTGATATGGTCACCAGCGGGCCTGATACATTTAAGAAATAACATTGGAAAAACATCGTCATGTTGGCAAAAATTTTTGGTAATAAGAATCAGCGCGAGATTAAACGCTTAAATAAGATAGTCGCACAAATTAATTCTCTGGAAAGCGCCATGCAGGCGCTTTCTGATGAAGAATTAAAAGCTAAAACAGCAGAGTTCAGGCAACGCTATAACGAAGGTGAGAGTACCGACCAGTTATTACCGGAGGCTTTTGCCGTTGCCAGGGAGGCTGGTGTCAGAACTTTGCAGATGCGGCATTTTGATGTGCAGTTAATTGGTGGCATCGTACTGCATCAGACCAAGATCGCTGAAATGAGAACCGGTGAAGGTAAAACCCTGGTTGCAACTTTACCTGCTTACCTGAACGGTTTAACCGGCAGAGGCGTACACCTGATTACCGTCAACGACTACCTGGCGACACGTGACGCCAATTGGATGGGGCCGCTTTATGAGTTCCTTGGTCTGACGGTAGGGATTGTGGTTCCCGGACAAGGGCCTGATGTGAAACGTGAAGCCTACAAGGCCGATATCACCTACGGCACCAACAATGAGTTCGGTTTTGATTACCTGCGTGACAACATGGCTTTCCGGCTGGAGGACAAATTCCAGCGTGAATTGCATTTCGCCATTGTCGATGAAGTTGACTCTATTTTAATCGATGAGGCGCGAACGCCATTGATTATTTCCGGGGCAGTCAAGGATAGTGGCAAACGATATACCGCCATTAATGCTTTGGTTCCAAGTTTGAAAAAAGGCGAAAAAGGCGCTGAAAAATCTCAGTTGGAACGTCGCATTGAAGGCGAAGATGAAATCGATGGTGATTTTATTATTGATGAAAAATCGCGTCAGGTTGAATTGACTGATCAGGGACATGAAAAAATTGAGGGCCTGTTAGTCAGCCGTGGTTTGTTGCAGGAAGGTGAAGATCTCTACGCTGCGACCAATCTGAGTTTACTGCATCAGGTGCAGTCGGCTTTAAGAGCGCATTATTTATTTCATCGTGAAGTTGAATATATTGTGCAGGATAACCAGATTGTCCTGGTTGATGAACATACCGGACGCACTATGCCGGGACGGCGTTTATCTGAAGGTCTGCACCAGGCTATTGAAGCGAAGGAAGGCGTACCGATTCAGAATGAAAGCCAGACTCTGGCTTCCACGACCTTCCAGAACTATTTCCGCCTCTATGAAAAACTTTCAGGTATGACAGGGACAGCGGATACAGAAGCCTTTGAATTCCACCAGATCTACGGTCTGGATGTGGTGGTTATACCAACCAATAAACCGATGATCCGTGAAGATGCCAATGATTTGATTTTCCTCAGCACGGCAGAAAAATTTGCTGCCATTGTCAAAGATATTAAAAGCTTCAGGGATAAAGGTGCGCCAGTGCTGGTGGGTACGGCCAGTATTGATACCTCAGAAATATTGTCGAAGTTTTTAAATAAGGAAAAAATTGAGCATAAGGTATTGAATGCCAAATATCATGAAAAAGAAGCTGAGATCATCGCACAGGCAGGACGACCCGGCGCAGTAACCATCGCAACCAATATGGCAGGTCGTGGTACGGATATTGTGCTTGGTGGTAAATGGGAAGCTGAAGTTGAAGCGCTGGATAACCCGACTGAGCAGCAAATTGCAGAGATTAAAGCAGCCTGGCAGAAACGTCATCAGCAGGTCCTGGAAGCTGGAGGTCTGCATATTGTTGGAACCGAGCGGCATGAATCCAGACGTATAGATAATCAGTTACGTGGCCGCGCAGGCCGTCAGGGTGATCCCGGTTTCTCCAGATTCTATTTGTCGCTGGATGACAATCTAATGCGAATCTTCGCGTCTGAAAAAGTGACCAATATTATGCGTCGTCTGGGTATGGAAGAGGGCGAAGCCATTGAGCATCGCATGGTATCTAACTCCATCGAAAAAGCTCAGCGTAAAGTGGAAGGCCGTAACTTCGATATTCGTAAACAACTATTGGAATATGACGATGTGGCCAATGATCAGCGCCAGATTATTTATCAGCGTCGTAATGAGCTGATGGAAACTGACGATATCTCGGAAGTAATAGCTGACATGCGTGAAGGCGTGGTAAATGATTTTATTAATACTTACATTCCGCCTCAAAGTGTTGAAGAGCAGTGGGATATTCCAGGTCTGGAGCAGGCGCTGCAGGTTGAATTTGGGGAAAAATTACCTCTGCAAAAATGGCTGGATGAAGATAAGTCACTTTATGAAGAGTCATTACGGGAGCGAATCGTCGAAAAAATTGCGGAAAGCTATGAAAGAAAATCCGCAGAAGTCGGTCCCAATATGCGAATCTTTGAAAAGCAGATTACACTGCAAATACTGGATACTTTATGGAAAGAAAACCTGTCACAAATGGACAGTCTACGACAGGGCATCGGTTTGCGTGGTTATGCCGGTAAAAACCCCAAGCAGGAATATAAAAGGGAAGCCTTTGCAATTTTTGAAGAGTTGCTGAATAACATTCAGTATGAGGTCATCAAGTTTCTCAGCCATGTGAAAATCCAACAAAAAGATGAAGTGGATGCCATCGAAAGACAGCGTGCTGAAGAGCAGAAAAAAGAGCAGACCATGATGACTCATCAATCAGTCACTCTGATGGATGATGATACGCAACAACAGCCGGCGGGCGCTGATCAACCGGCTTCTGCACAAAAAGCACCCTTTGTGCGTGAAGGGCAGAAGGTTGGCAGGAATGAACCTTGTCCTTGTGGGTCGGGAAAGAAATATAAGCAGTGCCATGGCAAGTTAGATTAATCAAAGCTATTGCGCTCGTCGGGACTTTGTTAAAAGTAAATTTCATTCAGTCACTTACTGGTTTTGTAAGCTCCTTCATGAAATTTACTTTTGCCTCGTCCTGACTTCGCTCATAACGCTTTTACAGGTAAAGTTTTAAAATAAAAATTTAGTGATTTTGTAGAAAAAATAATGAGTGAAAATTTAACAGTATTACATCCGGTAAAAGGCATAAGAATGTCAGCGGTTTCGGCTGGTATAAAAAAAGCCGGGAAAATTGATGTCGTGCTTTTTGAGTTGTGTGAGGGAGCAACGGTTGCCGGGGTATATACACAGAATGCTTTTTGTGCGGCACCGGTTTTGGTTGCTAAAAAGCATCATGCTTCTAACAGCACACGATATTTTTTAATAAATTCAGGCAATGCCAATGCCGGGACCGGAGCATCTGGCATGCAGGCTGCGATGGATTGTTGCACTGCTGTCGCTGAGCAAACCGGATGCAATTCTGATCAGGTCTTGCCATTTTCAACTGGCGTTATTGGCGCCCCCTTGCCTGTCGAAAAAATCAAAGCGGTTATTCCTGAAGCAGTTTCCAAACTTAGCGGTGAAGCCTGGTCTGAAGCAGCTAAGGGAGTCATGACAACAGATACGGTGCCCAAAGTCTATTCAAAAACTATTGAGCTTGCCGGCAAAGCAGTCACGATCACCGGCATAGCCAAAGGTGCCGGCATGATTAAACCCAATATGGCAACCATGCTGGCTTATATCGCTACCGATGCCAGGATTGAGCAGGAGTCATTACAAACACTTTGCCAGGCTGCTGCCGATCGTTCTTTCAATAGAATTACGGTAGATGGTGATACCTCTACCAATGATTGTTGCATGCTGGTTGCCAGTGCGCAGGGCGGGCTGGTTTATGCAGAAATCACAGAGCAGGAGAAGCAACAATTTACGGCCGTTTTGAATGAAGTTTTTATCAATCTGGCTCAGGCAATTATCAGGGATGCTGAAGGCGCCAGTAAATTTGTGTCGGTTTCAGTTGAGCAGGGAAAAAATACTGCTGAATGCCTGCAACTTGCTTATGCCATAGCAGAATCGCCTTTGGTCAAAACGGCTCTTTTTGCCTCAGACCCTAACTGGGGGCGGATACTGGCAGTGGTAGGTCGGGCCGGTCTGCAGGAACTTGATATCAGTAAAGTCAGTATCTACCTGGATGAGGTATGTATTGTCGAATCTGGTGGTGCCAGTCCGACTTACACTGAGGCTATGGGTCAGGCCGTGATGAAGAAGAATGAAATCTTAATTACGGTTAAATTAAACAGGGGATCTTGCGCCGAGCAGATATGGACCTGCGATTTATCCTACGACTACGTAAAAATTAATGCTGAATACCGCACCTGAACACATTCATGTTGCTGTGGGTATAGTCCGTAATAATTCGGGAGAAGTATTAATCGCTTTTCGTGATCAGCATAAACATCAAGGCGGACTCTGGGAGTTTCCAGGCGGCAAAGTCGAGCTAGGTGAAAGTGTTAGCACTGCTTTGAGTCGCGAACTCGAAGAAGAACTTAATCTCGAGGTGTTGCATGCATCACCACTGTTAAAAATTGAGCATGACTATGGGGATAAAAGAGTCTTGCTTGATGTCTGGCAGGTTGAAGAATTCCAGGGTCAGGCCAGAGGCATGGAAGGTCAGACAATCAGGTGGATAACCCCGGAAAAGTTACCGGACTACGAGTTTCCGGCGGCAAACCTTGAAATAGTTAATTTCATTTTAAAAACGGCTCTGTGAGGGAGTCGCCTTTACTCTTCAAAATTTTCCCAGTCATCAGGTGGTTCTTCGGCCGGGATAGCATTTTTCTCAGTAGCCCAGTCACCAAAATCGATCATTTGGCAACGTTTTGAACAGAAAGGGCGATATTTGGATTCTTCCGCCCAAGGCACCTGCTTGCCGCATTGCGGGCAGGAAACTTGCTTAATTTTTTTTGTGTCCGAGGCTTCGATACTTTCTTCACCACTTTCTTCAATACTTTCTTTGATACTTTTCATGCAGTTTTAGAACTTGTTGTTTTAAGGAGTCCAGATCAGTTTCATTTTCAATGATATCATCTGCCAGTACTAAACGCCGGGCTCTTGGCATTTGTGAATCTATTATTTTTTTTATTTCTTCAGTGTTACTTTGGTCTCTGGCAGTTGCCCGTTTTAGCTGTAAATCTTCGGAACAATCTACCACCAGCACCCTGTTTATAAAATCGTAGTTGCTACTTTCCAGCAGAAGCGGAACGACGATAATAACGTAAGTATTTTTGTGTTGTTTTAATTCCGTTAATACTGCTTGCCTGATTGCGGGGTGCAATAACTCTTCCAGCCAAAGTTTTTTGTCCGAGTCTGAAAAAATGACTTGCCTTAATTTTTTTCGATCCAGATCACCTGTTGGTGAGAGGATTTCATGGCCAAAGTAGTCGCTTATTTTGTTAAGTAGTGCGGAACCTGGTTTTACCAGTTCCCGGCTTAGCTCGTCTGTATCAATAACTGGGACGCCTAAATCTGCAAAGATCTGGCTGACAGTGCTTTTGCCACTACCAATACCACCTGTAAGGCCAATGGTTAAAGGTAAAGACTCTGTTGTTTTCATAATGACTTGAATAGCTACATAAAAATTGCTGTATATAGCTGAGCTAACTCTTCATTCCATAAAAGAGAAACAAAGCCGGCTCCTGCCAAGTAAGGGCCAAAAGGGATAGGAATATTTTTGTCTCGGCCTTTAATAAGAATCAGGCCAATGCCAATAAGCGCACCAATGAGTGAAGATAATAAAATAATTTGAGGTAGCGCCTGCCAGCCCATCCAGGCACCCAGGGCGGCCAGCAGTTTAAAATCTCCCTGCCCCATGCCCTCCTTGCCGGTGAGTATTTTAAACAGCCAGTACACAGCCCAGAGGATCAGATAGCCCGCAACAGCGCCTAATACAGCGGCTTCCAGCGTGGTGATAAGACCGAAATAATTGATAATAAGGCCCAGCCAGAGAATAGGAATGGTAATGTCATCAGGCAGCAACTGATGATCATAATCAATCATGGTTAACACGATTAGCGACCAGGTTAATATGAGAATCGCCAGAGTCAGCCAGCTATAGCCATACTGGTAAGCGATTAGCAGGGTAACAATTCCAGTGACAGCTTCTATGAGTGGGTAACGTAAAGAGATTGGCGCTTTACAGTTTCTGCATTTTCCTGCTTGCAGGAGGTAGCTTAAAATTGGAATATTTTCAAAAGCAGTGAGTTCATGCTTGCATTTGGGGCAATGGGAATCCGGCTTTGCCAGATTAAGCGTCGCAGGATTATCTGAGGTCTTTTTATGGTCATCCTCCAATTCCAGAAATTCGTGACATTGCTCGGTCCATTCACGCTGCATCATCACCGGTAAGCGATAGATGACCACATTAAGAAAACTGCCGATTATGAGGCCCAGTACTAAGGCAAAGCACAACAGTGCCAAGGGATAAGTAGCAAAAAAAGTGGCAATAGTCATTAAAGATTAAAAGCCAGTTAGACAACCGATCCAATCTGGAATATTGGCATATACATGGCGATCATCAAACCACCTACAACCACTCCCAATACTGCCATAATCAAGGGTTCCTGGCAAGCTGAGAACTATGAAGCTCCCAGCCTTTTATACCGATGACTGTAGTGCTCATTAGAATAATAGCCAGCAGGATAGTCAGCGCAGGGCGCAGTGTGAAAAGACGATAATGTCTAAGCGGTGATTCAACCAGGCTGTAGGTCAGTTGTGCCAATAATAAAGATAAAATCAGCAATCCTGTTTTTACTGTCAACCCGGCGGCAGGGTAAATGTTGAGTCCTAACAAAAGAATCGGCCAGTGCCACAGATACCAGCTATAAGACAGGTCGCCAATTTTTTGTAGGCAGGGTAGAGAAAGAAAACGTATTAATGGGTGGGGAAAAGCTGCCACGCCACTGTAAATTAAAAGCGCTGCACCCAAGGATGGCAGAATGGCATTGAAACCGGGATAGACCTGCTGTTCATCCAGGTAGAACATTGTTAATCCGATCATGCAGATGCCTAAATAAGCCAGCAAGGGGTAATAATTCCGACTTTCAACTTTTCTGTGTATGGTGCTGTTTCCATTTGCCAGTAAAAATATTATTCCTCTCAGGGCAAATTGCCAGCCCCGGGCGGGCATCAGATAGAAAGCGAGAAGTGGGGCCACGTAAGACCAGTAAAGACAAATTACCAGGCTGATGATAAATAACCCGCTTAAGCCAATAAGAAGCTCACGCTGCTTGTTTCCTGTTTTGTTTAGTGGGGTATCAATTTTTATTAGAAACGCAAATATGACTAAAGGCCAGAGCAGATAGAACTGTTCTTCAACAGCGAGTGACCAGGTATGTAAAAAAAGGTTATTGCCGGCTTCAGGAGAAAAATAATTAAAATCAGAGAAGGAAAAATAAATGTTGCTCAACCAGAGGGAAGCGGTAAACGCTGCTTGTGACTGGGTTACCTGTTCAAAGGGCGCATAGATAAAATAAGCGAGCAGAGCAGTTCCCAACACAACTGTCACTAAAGCCGGTAAGAGTCGTTTTAGCCGACGGGCGTAAAACTGCAGAAAATTGATCTTTTGTTGTGTTTGTACTTCTTTAACCAGAAGGCCGCTGATTAAATATCCTGATAATACAAAAAAATATCAACACCGATAAAACCACCTGCAAAGCCGGGGATATCGGCATGACAACAGACCACAAGCAATATAGCCAAGGCTCTCAAACCCTGGATATCAGGTCTGAATGTTAAATGGATGGCTTTCGCTCTATGATTCTCAGTGGTAGACAAAGGCTTCAGGTTTTGCATTATTTATCTACTAAATAAACGAGCTGGAATTAAGCATGACATAGCTGCTCTGAAGGCACAAGCGAGCATCCATAAACTGTGATGCACGTGGAAAAATAAGCAAAACATCGCTGGAATACAGCGTGAGAACTAGACAAAGCGCATAGAAAAATCAACTGCCTGGCAGTGTTTGGTCAGTGCGCCGACCGAAATGTAATCGACCCCGGTTTCTGCAACAGCAACAATATTTTTTTCGTCGTAGCCACCTGATGCTTCCAGTAAGGCTCTGCCTTTATTGATGGCAACCGCCTGTTTTAAATTCTCCAGACTAAAATTGTCCAGCATTACGGTATCGGCTTTTGCCTGTAGCGCAATTTCAAGCTGTTCCAGTGTTTCCACTTCCACCTCAACAGGTTTTTCAGGATCGAAGCGGCGCGCATAGGCGATGGCTTCAGCAATACCACCACAAGCATTGATATGATTTTCCTTTAACAGAAATGCGTCATACAGGCCCATGCGATGGTTATAGCAGCGCCCTTGCGTGACGGCATATTTTTGAGCGAGGCGCAGCCCTGGAATGGTCTTACGGGTGTCCAGAACTTTCACCGCTGTATGTTGCACAAGTTCGGCATAACGTCGGGCAATAGTGGCTGTGCCGGATAATATCTGCAGGAAGTTCAATGCAGTGCGTTCGGCACTGAGAATATTTTTTGCGGAGCCATAAGCTTTGAAAATGAGATCATTGCCCTGGCATTGAGCGCCTTCACTTACTTCCCAGTCTATATCTATGCTCGGATCAATTTGCCTGAACACCTCATTGACCCAGGGTTGGCCACAAATGACAGCCGTTTCCCGGCAGATGACCTGCGCTACAGCCCTTTCTTCCGCAGGAATCAGGGAGACGCTGATATCACCGCTGCCTATATCTTCTTGCAGGGCGCTACGGACATTCGCTTCGAGGTCCTGTAAAAAAAAGTTATCGCTCATGTTGTTCTCTTTTTTATTTGGCTGCTTCATTATAGCTTAGGCCTTTTGTGGTATAACAGAATTATGAAGATTATTAATCACCATCTGGATTGCGCACGTCAGCTGGCTTCTCCAAACTGCAGTAACAGGGAAAATGACGAGATCAGCCTGTTGGTGATTCATAATATCAGTTTGCCTCCCGGTCAGTTTGGGGGCTCCTATATTGATGAGCTTTTTTGCAACGAGCTGGATTGCAGCCAGCATGAATTTTTTAAAGAGCTGGAAGACTTAAAAGTATCGTCACATCTGCTGATTCGAAGAGATGGCGAGATTGTGCAATATGTGCCATTTAACAAGCAGGCCTGGCACGCAGGTATCTCTAATTATGCAGGGCGTGAATGCTGCAATGAATTCTCCATAGGCATTGAACTGGAAGGCACTGATTTTGATGAGTTTACCGAATCTCAATACAGGGCTTTAATTGCTGTCACCCAGGCTTTGCTGGAAGCCTATCCAGAGATGAGTAAAGACAGAATTGTGGGCCATTCGGATATAGCGCCGGGACGAAAAACTGATCCTGGTTCATATTTTGACTGGGCATATTACAAGGGCGGACTGACAGGATAAAAAACGCTCACTACATGGCTATCTTACTGATATATATGACAATTAAATAATCGTCACGATTAAAAATTGCCTTTTTGTAGTAAAACTACACAAATATCTGGCTTTACTGGAAATCAGGCATTAATTTAAGTAGAATTGCGCGCAATTGTAGATTTACTACAGATATTAATAGCAAAGAGAAACCAGAGAATTCAATATGTCCGAGAGTAATAAAGATATTGACCGACAGGAAACGCAAGAATGGGAAGACTCAATTGCATCGGTCA